>Ga0182024_10002424_pt1 | contig 46244 bp, 37 predicted proteins | sample P32metaG_FD_120480 | JGI IMG/M metagenome (GOLD analysis project Ga0182024, IMG submission 120480) | Permafrost microbial communities from Stordalen Mire, Sweden - P3-2 metaG (Illumina Assembly) | ecosystem: Environmental > Terrestrial > Soil > Wetlands > Permafrost | place: Sweden: Stordalen... | reverse complement strand
TTACACCACGGAATCCGAGGAAGCAGGGACTCATCCAATGGCGCAGATTTTTGACCGGAGTGCCAACGCGCTAGCCCGCGCGAGCCTGGTCCTGACAGGGTTGATCGTCATCGCCCTGGGAGTCACCCTTGATCAACTGCAGGGGTCTCCATGGGTCACCAAGCAGGGGCAGCGCGCTGAACAACCGGTGCCGTTCAGCCACAAGCATCACGTCATGGGACTGGGTCTCCAGTGCCAGTACTGTCACACCTCCGTCGAGAAGTCGAGCTACGCGGGCATTCCTCCCACCAAGACCTGCATGAATTGCCACGCGCAGATCTGGACCAACGCAGGCCTGCTGCAGCCGGTGCGTACCAGTTGGGCTACAGGCGAGTCCATACCGTGGGTCAAGATCCACGATCTCCCTGACTTTGTTTACTTCAATCATGAAATTCACGTGAACAAGGGCATTGGGTGCTCCTCTTGCCATGGGCGTGTGGACCTGATGCCGTTGATGTATCAGCAGAACACGCTGCAAATGGAGTGGTGCCTGAATTGCCATCGCGATCCGGGCAAGAACCTTCGCCCTACTACCGAGATTTACAACATGGCGTGGGAGGGCCCCACCAGTCAGAAGCCGGTATGGTGCGGTAGTACAGGCCCGAAGGATGGCGTTCCTACGGCGCAGACGGTAAGCTGCACCACCTCCGACCCCAGCCAGGGAGGCGCCCAGATGGCCTCACTGCACATGCTGCCCGATGGGTTGCACGGGCAAGCAACGAGTGATGCACCGGGCACCATGATTCCAGCGACGTTGAGCTATGTGAAACTCACTGACCAGGAATCACTGGGCAAGTACCTGACCCAGCAGTATCACATCCGCACGCCCCAGGAATTGAGCAGTTGCGAGACATGTCACCGATGAGCGAGAAGAATGGCAATCAGCAGGAATTGACGCTTGAAGCCGCCAGGGCGAAGCTTGCCGGCCAGACGGGAAAGAAATACTGGCGCAGCGTCGACGAGTTGGCCGACACGCCCGCGTTCCGCGAAGCGGCACAGCGTGAATTCCCCACCCAGGCAGCAGAATGGATCGATCCCGTATCGCGCCGCGGCTTCCTCAAGGTCATGAGCGCCTCGCTGGCGCTGGCTGGGCTTTCCGGCTGTACCAAGCAGCCGGATGAACCCATCTACCCCTACGTGAAGGAGCCGGAAGACCTGGTGCTCGGGCGCCCGGTGTATTTTGCCACCGCTATGCCCTTCAACACCGGCGCGGTGCCGTTGCTGGTCAAGAGTGACGCCTACCGGCCAATCAAGCTGGATGGTAATCCGGAGCATCCCGTGAACCGCGGCACTTCGGATCCCTTGAGCCAGGGTTCGCTGCTCGACCTATATGACCCTGATCGCTCCCAAAGGGTGAGCTATCGCGGAGAAGTTCGCGAGTTTGCCGCTTTTCTTGCCGCGTTCCGAGCCATGCTCTCCGACAAGAAGCCAAGCGGAGGCGCCGGACTTTACATCCTGAGCGACACGGTCACCTCGCCCACCCTGGCAGCGCAATGGAAGGCAGCCCAGCAAAGTTACCCCAACGCTAAGTGGGTACAGTGGGACCCCATCAACCGCGATTCGGCCTATTCGGCCTCGAAGACGGCGTTCGGCGACTACTACGACGCGCAGTACCGCCTGCAGGATGCGGACGTCATTGTCTCCCTCGATGCGGACTTTCTCTCCGGCATCACCCATCCTGGCTTTCTACGTCTGGCCGCGGACTATGCCGGCCGGCGCAAGCTCGCGGACCAAGACGTCACCATGAATCGGCTGTACGCGGTGGAGAGCGTCTCCACTACCACTGGCTTCAAGGCGGAGCATCGGCTGGCTCTCAGGGCCGTGGATATCGCACCCTTTGCCGCGGCATTGGCTGCTTCGGTCGGCGCGGGTGGGTCCAGTGCCCAGCCACCCTCCGGCCCAGCAGGCAAGTTTCTCACCGCGTTGGCGGCTGATCTGAAGGCAAACTCAGGCAAGTGCGTCGTCATCCCCGGTGAGCAGCAGTCACCGGAAGTGCACCTGGCCGCGATCGCCATCAATCAGGCTTTGGGCAACGTCGGCAAAACTGTGGTTTACACCGAGACCGTCAATCCTATGCCGTCCATCCAGGGGCAGGACATCGTCAGCCTGGTGAACGACATGAAGGCCGGCAAGGTCGACTGGCTCCTCATCCTGAATGCCAACCCCGTTTACAGCGCGCCTGTGGACCTGCATTTTGACCAGGCCATGAACAGCGTGAAGCATACCGTCCATCTCGGTTCCCACTTCAATGAAACCGCGGTGGTTGCGGAATGGCATATCAACGGAACGCATTTCCTCGAGAACTGGTCCGATACCCGCGCCTACGACGGGACAGCCACCGTGATCCAGCCCATGATCGACCCGCTATACGGTGGAAAGTCGGCGCACGATGTCATCCAGTCCATGCTCAACGATCCCGACACCTCGCCCTACGATGCAGTGCGCAAGACGTGGCAGGCAAGCCTGGGAACCGACCCCGAGCACGGCTGGCGCAAGATCCTCCACGACGGCATGATCGCAGGATCAGCTTTTCAGCCCAAGACCGTTTCCGCCAAGACGGGCGATCTGGCGGCCACCGCTCCCAGCGAGCAGGACGGCACCGTCGAAGTCATCTTCCGCGCCGACCCCAATATCTACGACGGGCGATATGCCAATGTCGGCTGGCTGCAGGAAATCCCCAAGCCGGTCACCAGCATGTCGTGGGATAACGCAGCCCTGATGAGCTACCGTACGCTGGCAAAATTCGGCTTGGCAGAGCAAGACATAGTGGCCATCAAGTCGAACGGGAACACCGTGCTGGCTCCGGTCCTGGCGGTTCCCGGTCATGCTGACGGCTCGGTCACGGTGTACCTGGGCTATGGACGCGAGAATGGGGGCCGCGTGGCCGGTGGGTTGGGCTTTAATGCCTACGCCATTCGCACCTCCAACGCGCTGCTGTTCGCTCCCGGCGCCACCATGACCAAGACCGGAAAGACCTACGAATTTGCGGTGACCAAAAGTCACTACACCGATCACCGCTCCGTCGAGGCCGGCGGAGACGGTTCGGGCACCCACTCGCTCGAAGGCAATGAGGCCAACACCCGCGGCATCGTTCGCTACGCCACGCTGGACGAGTTCAAGGAGAATCCGAACTTCGCCCATGACGAGGAAAAAGAGCCCGAAGATCCGGAACCAGACAACAGCATGTTCAACAACTGGCGTTACGACAAGAACGCCTGGGGCATGGCTATCGATATGAACTCCTGCGTTGGCTGCAATGCCTGCGTTGTGAGTTGCTACGCGGAGAACAACATCGCTGTGGTGGGCCGGCACAACACGATGACCGGCCGCATCATGCAGTGGATTCGCATCGACACTTACTTTGAAGGCGATCTGGACGCGCCAAGAGCGCATTTCCAGCCCATGACCTGCCAGCAATGCGAGAACGCTCCCTGTGAGCAGGTTTGTCCGGTCGGGGCCACGGTCCACTCTCCCGAAGGCCTCAATGTCATGGTGTATAACCGCTGCGTAGGCACCCGTTATTGCTCCAACAACTGCCCCTACAAGGTGCGCCGCTTCAACTTCCTGCTCTACTCCGATTACGAGACCGAGAGCCTCAAGCTGATGCGCAACCCCGATGTGACGGTGCGCAGCCGCGGCGTGATGGAGAAGTGCAGCTACTGCTCACAAAGAATCGCAGCGGCGAAGATTGCGGCGGATAAGGAAAATCGTGACATCCGCGATGGTGAAGTGGTGACCGCCTGCCAGCAGGCTTGCCCCACCGGCGCCATCGTCTTCGGCAACATCAACGACAAGGCCAGCAAGGTGAGAAAGCTGAAGTTGCAGCAGCGCAATTACGGCGTGCTGGCGGATCTGAATACCCGTCCCCGCACCACTTACATTGCGGAAGTCTTTAACCCCAACCCGGAACTGGCCGAGGCGCGCATCGAGCATGCGCCCGCGAAGAGCTGAAAGGTTAGCGCAGCATGGCGACCAAACCAGATTTACCCGTAAGCGATCCGCAACTGGACCCGAAGACTGGCGAGTTCCGGGTCATCGCGCCCGGATACACCTTCAAATCGGTGACCGATGTTATTTCGCGCATCGTGCTCACGCCGCACACCCCGATGGGGTGGTTCTTCGGCTTCATGCTGGCCAGCACCATTTGCCTGATGCTGTTTACAGCGGTGACCTGGCTGTTCCTCAGGGGCGTCGGTATCTGGGGCTTGGATATACCGGTAGGCTGGGGCTTCGCCATCATCAACTTTGTGTGGTGGATCGGTATCGGCCATGCCGGGACGCTGATTTCCGCGATTCTGTTGCTCTTCAAGCAGCAGTGGCGCAACTCCATCAACCGCTTCGCCGAGGCGATGACCATCTTCGCTGTGATCTGCGCCGGCATGTTCCCGCTCATCCACGTGGGGCGGCCCTGGTTGGGGTACTGGCTCTTCCCTTATCCCAACACCATGAATGTGTGGCCGCAGTTCCGTTCCCCACTGTTGTGGGACGTGTTCGCGGTTTCGACATACGCCACCATCTCTGTTGTCTTTTGGTACATCGGCATGATCCCCGACTTCGGGACCATGCGCGATCGAGCCAAGACCAAGCTTGCCCAATATTTCTTCGGCATTCTTTGTCTCGGTTGGCGCGGCTCGGTCCGGCACTGGATGCGCTATGAGACCGCTTCACTGTTGCTGGCGGGTCTGGCCACTCCCCTGGTGCTCTCCGTGCACACCGTCATCAGCTTCGATTTCGCTGTGGCCGTGCTGCCGGGGTGGCACACTACGATTTTCCCGCCCTACTTTGTGGCTGGCGCCATTTATTCCGGCTTCGCCATGGTCATCACCCTGGCCATTCCAATCCGCACGTTTTATCACCTGGAAGGCCTGATCACCATCCGCCATATCGACAATATGGGCAAGGTGATGTTGGCTACCGGATTGATCGTCGCCTACGGCTATTCCATGGAAGTGTTCATGGCCTGGTACTCCGCCAGCCATTGGGAATACTTCATGATGTGGAACCGCATGTTCGGTCCCATGGGGTGGTCGTACGGGGTGCTGATTACCTGCAATATCGCGCTGCCACAGTTATTGTGGCTGCGCAGCACGCGCGTGAGCCCGCTCAAGATGTTCATCATGTCGCTGATCATCAACACCGGCATGTGGTTCGAACGCTTCGTGATTGTCGTGACCAGCCTCTACCGCGACTTCCTTCCCTCGTCCTGGGGAACGTATCGCGCGACACGGTGGGACTACGCCACCTTCGTCGGCACCCTGGGCTTGTTCACGGCGTTGTTCTTCTTATTCGTGCGCTTCCTGCCCATGATCCCGATGTCTGAAATCCGCATGATGCTGCCGCAAGCCAAGGTGACCGCGGAGCCGGAAGCGATGGAGGCGGGTGACTAATGCCTATACGTGAGGGAATCTACGGATTGCTGGCGGAGTTCGATACTCCCACTGAACTCGTAGTGGCCGCAAAGACCGCCTACGACGCGGGCTGGCGGCGGATGGACTGTTATAGCCCCTACCCGGTGGAAGAAGCGGCGGAGGCAATTGGCTTCCATCGCAACTACGTGCCGCTCGTCTGCCTGGTTGGCGGACTCGTGGGTTTGGCTGCCATGTTTCTGATGGAGACCTGGGTGTCGGTTCTTGCCTACCCGCTGAACATCGCTGGGCGGCCGCTGTTTTCCTGGCCGGCCTTCATTATCCCCGCTTACGAGTGGACCATCCTTTGGGCAGGTCTGTCTGCTGCGTTTGGCATGCTGGCTTTGTGCGGTTTGCCCCAGCCCTACCATCCACTCTTTAACGCGCCGAATTTCCGCAGTGGAGCGATGGTGGATAAATTCTTTCTTTGTCTGGAAGCGAACGACCCCAAGTTCGAGGTGGCGGAGTCGCGCAGCTTCCTGGAAAGCTTCGGGCCGGTTTCGGTGGTGGAGGTGGAGTATTAATCTGACCAAGGGAATCCGCCCTGCTTCGCGACTCCTGGCCGTAGGCCTGGCTGCCTTCGCGGCCGCCGGCTGTCGTCAGGACATGCAGAACCAGCCCAAGTTCGTTCCCCAGCGAAGTACTACCTTCTTCGCCGATGGACGCTCGGTTCGGCCCCAGGTTGCGCATACCGTCGCTCGCGGCCAGTTGGGCGAAGACAGCTTCTTTTACACCGGTTTGATCGATGGCAAGGAAGCCGACTTGATGCCTTTCCCGGTTTCCATGCAGGTGCTGGCGAGAGGCCAGGAGCGATTCAATATCTATTGCACACCCTGTCATTCGCGGGTAGGAAACGGCGCCGGAATGATCGTGCAACGAGGCTATAAGCCGGCGGGCAACTTTCACTCTGCGCGCATACTCGCCGAGCCGCTGGGTCACTACTTCTATGTGATGACCAACGGATACGGAGCCATGCCGGAATACGCCGCTCAGCTCACCCCGGCAGACCGCTGGTCAGTGGCAGCGTATATCCGGGCGCTGCAAATCAGCCAAAACGCAAGAGAAAGCGAAGTTCCTTCAGGGGTCCAGGTACAGAATCTGAAGGACATTGCTGAACGGGAAGGATTGCCCGACTCGTTTGCCCAGCCCTGGTCGCTGCCGGCAACCGCGGTCTCCGCACTACCGCCCGACCCCAGTCAGGGAACGCCGGGCATGGCGCCCGCGACGGGAGACAGCCCTGTACCCGCGATGAGCCAGCCAGGCGGTGGCGCAGCCACCAGTGGCAACGCACTGAAGCCGAAGGGATTGAAATAGGTCAGGAAAAACACATGGCTCACGAACACCACGCAAATTCGCTACCCTCCGAGCTGAATGCTCCGCTGCTGCTTAATGCGTGGCGGCGCCGGGCCATGGTTGTGGGCGGTATCTTTGCCGTTTTGTCGATCGTCCTCGCAATCCTGGCGGCCACCGTCGATCACGACGGCATCAATCACCTGCTGCGCTCCTACTTGCTCGGTTACATCATCAGCTGGGGTTTCACCGTGGGCGGCTTGGCGCTGCTGATGGTCCAGTACCTGAGCGGAGGCAAGTGGGGCTTACTGCTGCGCCGGCCACTGGAGGCGATGTCGCGTTGCCTGCCCCTGGTCATCGTTTTGTTCCTGCCCATCGGCATCTTCATGAAGAAGCTGTATCTGTGGGCGCAGTACAGCAATCCCGTCGAAGCGTTCCACCAACACCTCATCACTCACGAGCAAGAGCACGCGATTGCCTACAAGCACCCCATGCTCAACGTGGGCAGTGTTTGGATACAATCCGCAGTCTGCTTCACCATCTGGTTTATCTTCATGCACCTGCTGAACAAGTGGGGTTTGCAGCGCGATGCCGATCCGCATCCCAACGTACGCTTCTGGCAAGTACGCCTGGAGAACCTCAGCGGGTTCGGCGTCCTCGTCTACTCCATCACTATGAGCGTCTGCGCCATCGATTGGGTTATGTCGCTGGATCCTACCTGGTACTCGTCGATCTATGGGTTTATGTTTCTGGTCGGCCAGGGCTATGCGGTCCTGGCTCTCGGGATCATCACCGTGGTCAGACTCTCGCAAGCGGAGCCAATGCACACGCTGCTCCGCAAAACCGAACAACACGACCTGGGCAAGTTGGCCTTTGCCTTCGTCATGCTCAATATTTACATTGCCTTTTCGCAGTTCCTCATCATCTGGTCAGGAAACCTGCCGGAGGAGATTCCCTGGTACCTCGACCGGCTTCGCGGCGGTTGGGGAGTGATCGCCTCCCTGGACTTCGTATTTCACTGGTTCATTCCCTTCACCTTGCTGCTCTCCAGCGATCTGAAGCGGAACAAGGACCGCCTGGTCCTGGTCTGCAAGATCATGATCTTTGCCCGCTGCTGGGATATGTTCTGGCTGATTGAACCGAACTTCGCCGACGCTCGCCGTCATCTGCATTTCAGCTTTGGCATTCTGGAATACATGACCGTGCCGGTCGTCGTCCTTTCCCTGTGGATGTGGTTCTACTTCGGCCAGCTGCTGAAGCGGCCGTTGATCCAGACCAACGATCCTCACCTGGAAGAGATTTTGGAGGCCGAACATGCCCACGCATGAGCCACCTGCACACGATCCTAGGGACCCAAACAGTCCGGACTACAATCCGGGCGCGGACTCGCCCGGTTATGAAGTCACGGATGTCAACGTCAAGGGCATCGCCGTCTTTCTGGCCTCGCTATTCGCATTTGTCGGCGTCTTCTTCATCTTCTGTTTCGGCATGGGCAAGGTCATCAACACTGCCATTCTGAAGAGCGACGGGCCGCCCAATAAATGGAACATGATCGGCGCGCAGCCCACGGGCAAGCGTCAGGATCTAACGTCGAGTGCGGTCATGGAGCAGAATCAGCTCAACCAGATGGTGCAGCGGTTCCCCACCCCTCGCCTGCAGATCGACGACGGCGACCAGGACATCGCGGAAATGCATGCCCGGGAAGATCTGTTGCTGAACTACTACAGCTGGGTCGATCGCTCGAGTGGCAAGGTCCGCATTCCCATCGCCCGCGCGATGCAACTCATCGCGGAGCACGGACTACCCGTCGCTCCCGAGGAGCAAACCAGTGAACCATTGATGGCGGGGGACCGGGCTCCGGTCGTGACCGTGCCACTGACCGATGGATTTGCCCGGACCGGCTACGAACAGCAGTATATGGAGACTCTGGAACAGCAGAGGATGCGGGGCGAGAAACCAGCAGATCAGGCCGCTCTCGGAACGAGTCGGTGAGCCGCAGATTTACCCGATAATAGGTTGAGTCGGTTCAACATCAGACGGCTCGGGCTCGCGAATAGCTTTAACTCGGCGATACCATAAAGGTAGAGACTTTGAGATGCAGATGAAGGGCACAATCCGGTTCTTGATGGCGGCGGCAATGCTTTTGCCCGCGGCCGCGCTCGCCCAGGTCGCGCCCTACGGGGAAAAGACCATGGGCGATCCCGCCCAGGACCATCTGCCCGATGTCCTGAACACCGTCAAGATCGACCAGCGGTTGGGTCAGCAGTTGCCCCTGGACGCCACTTTCCGTGACGAGACCGGCAAGACCGTCAAGCTGGGAGACTACTTTGGCAAGAAGCCAGTGATCCTTTCGCTGGTCTATTACCAATGCCAGATCCTGTGCATGGAAGATTTAAACGGTCTGGTCGGTGCGCTGGAAATGGTGAATCTGACGCCAGGCAAGGACTTCCAGGTTGTCATCGTGAGCATCGATCCAGCCGAGACGCCGGCCATGGCCCAAGCAAAAAAGGCGTTTTACGTAAAGCGCTATGGCCGCCCAGAGACGGAAGCAGGTTGGCACTTTCTGACCGGCGGTCAATCTGACATCACCTCCTTGGCCAAGGCAGTCGGCTGGGGCTACGTACGCCTCCCGCAGCCTGATGGCAAGCCGCCGATGTTTGCTCACGCCAGCTCGATCGAAGTGGTGACACCGGAAGGACGCATGGCGCAGTACTACCTCGGGGTGGAATACGCGCCCACGGATCTGCAATTGGGATTGGTCGAAGCGTCCCACAACACCATCGGCACCCCGGTCGACAATATCTTGACCTACTGCTATCGCTATGATCCGAAGCTGAACCGGCACAGCCTGGTCATTGCCCGGGTGGTGCAGGCGGGCTGCCTGCTGACCGTTCTGGGCCTGGGCAGCTTCATGCTGGTGAGTTTCCGCCGGGATTTCAAGGGTAAAGGGTAACGATGCATATAAGTCCAGTGATGTGGCAGTTTCTCGTAAGGTGGCTGACGAACTCTGCCCTCTTTCCGCCGGAAGCCTCGGCTATTTCGCCCTACATGGACGCGTTCTACTTCTTTCTGATCGCGATCTCTGCTGTGGGCATGATTGCGGTCATCATCCTGGTTTTTGGCTTCTCCATCATGTACCGCAAGGAGAAGAACCCGGTCGCCACGCAGATCGAAGGCTCCACGTTGCTGGAGGCCACCTGGACCATCATTCCGCTGGCCCTGTTCATGATCTGCTTCGTCTGGGGTGCGCTGCTCTATTTCCGTATCTACGACCCGCCCACCAATGCCATGAACATCTACGTCGTGGGCAAGCAGTGGATGTGGAAGGCCGAGCACCCGGGAGGACAGCACGAAATCGACTCCCTGCACATCCCCATCAACCGCCAAGTGCAGTTGACGATGATCTCGCAGGACGTATTCCATAGCTTCTCCATTCCCGCATTTCGGATTAAGCGCGAGGTCATTCCTGGCCGATATTCCACCGTCTGGTTTGAAGCCACGGCTACGGGAACCTATCATCTCTTTTGCACCCAATATTGCGGGACCAATCATTCCGCGATGATTGGAGAAATCGTCGCTATGACCCCCGATGACTACCAGAAATGGGCTTCGGGCAGCACCAGTGGAGCATCACTGGCTCAGAACGGGGAACGCCTCTTTGCCAGCCTCGGTTGTAACTCCTGCCACTCTGGCGCGGCCACCGCGCGCGGACCCAACCTGGCCGAGGTCTACGGCTCCCAGTTGCAGCTTGCGGATGGTTCCCATGTCACCGCAAATGATGCCTTCCTCCGCGAGGCCATTCTCAACCCCTCTACGCGCGTGACCGCGGGCTATGCACCGATCATGCCTACCTATCAAGGGCAGGTCAGCGAAGAGGGTCTGATCGACCTGGTCGAATACATCAAGAACCTCAACTCGAATTATCGAGTTCAGCAAACGTTGACTGCGAGTCAACTTCCCGTTGGGCAAGCCGGCGCGTCCAGTTCTGGCTCGAGCTCGCCCGCACTGAATTACCGCCCCCAGGAGACGCTGGGAGCGGGTCATAGTGGACCCGCAAAATCGGGCAGGACGGCACCTGGTGTGCCGGGAACGGTGAACCAATGAGTACCATTGTCTCGCTTCCAAATCAGGAGGAGGCACAGCTGCCGAAGCTGAGCTACCTCAATAGCGAATACGGCCTCAAGAGCTGGCTGCTCACCGCCGATCACAAGCGCATCGCCATGCTGTATCTGATTTCGATCACATTTTTCTTCTTTATCGGAGGAGCCTTTGCCGGGATGATCCGCCTGGAGTTGTTGACGCCGCTGCCCGATCTGGTGGCCTCCGATACCTACAACAAGCTCTTTACCATGCACGGCATAATCATGGTCTTCCTCTTCCTGGTACCATCGGTTCCGGCAACGGTTGGGAATTTCGTCATCCCCATCATGGTCGGGGCCAAGGACCTGGCCTTTCCCAAGATCAACCTGCTGAGCTGGTATCTGTATGTTGCCGGCGCCTGCTTTTTGCTCTATGCGTTGTTTAACGGCGGCGTCGACACCGGCTGGACCTTTACTACGCCGCTAAGCACTCACTATGTCAATACCCACGTGATCACGGGGGCGATGGGTGTCTTCATCGCCGGATTCAGCTCCATCTTCACCGGCCTGAACTTCATTGTGACCATTCATCGCATGCGCTGCCCGGGCATGACATGGTTCCGGCTGCCGTTGTTCTGCTGGTCGAACTACGCGGCCTCGTTGCTGATGGTTCTGGGGACGCCGGTACTCGCCATCACGCTGGTTCTGGTCATGCTTGAGCGGGCCGTCGGCATCGGCGTCTTCGATCCCACCAAGGGTGGCGATCCGCTGCTCTTCCAGCATCTCTTCTGGTTCTATTCCCACCCCGCCGTGTACATCATGATCTTGCCCGGCATGGGGGTGATTTCCGAAGTCATCAGCACTTTCTCGCGCAAGCGAGTCTTCGGATATACCGCGGTGGCCTTCTCCTCGGTCGCCATTGCCGTTTTTGGATTCTTTGTCTGGGCGCACCACATGTTCATCATGGGCGTCTCCAACTACTCGGCGCTGGTCTTTTCGCTGTTGACCATGCTGGTGGCCGTGCCTTCCGCAATCAAGATTTTCAACTGGGCGGCAACTCTCTATAAGGGATCCATCACGTTTGAGACACCGATGCTGTATGCGTTCGGCTTTATGGGCCTATTCACTATTGGCGGCCTCACCGGCGTCTTTCTGGGATCGCTGGGCATGGATATCCACCTCACCGAGACCTATTTCATCGTCGCCCACTTCCATTTTGTGATGGTGGGCGGCATGTTGATGGCTTACCTATCGGGAGTCCACTTCTGGTGGCCGAAGATGACCGGCAGAATGTATCCCGAATCCATGTCGCAGTTGGCCGCGGTAACCACCTTTATCGGGTTCATCCTGACCTTCTTTCCACAATTCATCGTGGGCTACCTGGGGATGCCGCGCCGGTATCATGCCTATCCGCCGGAATTCCAGGTTCTGAATGTTCTGTCGACTGCGGGCGCAACGGTGCTCGGCATTGGCTATCTGCTACCTATGCTCTATATGCCGTGGTCGCTCAAGTACGGTAAGATCGCGGGCAGCAACCCTTGGCAGGCTACCGGCCTGGAGTGGCAGATCCAATCGCCTCCCCTGACCGAGAACTTTGTCGATATACCGATCATGGATCACGAAGCCTACGACTATGACTGGTTGGCTCACAAGACCGAACACGAGGTAACGACTGTTGGATAGCCAAGCGATCGTCACCGGACACGCGGATCCCCACGAAGGCCACGAAGAGCATCCCGCTTATCTGCGCCACCATTTCGTCACGGTGGAGCAGCAGCGGGAAACCGCCAGCTTCGGCATGTGGCTCTTCCTGCTGACCGAAATCATGTTCTTTGGTGGCCTGTTCATGGCCTACCTGCTGTACCGCAACTGGTATTACGACGCCTTTGTCGCCAGCAGCAATACGCTGGGCATCGGCCTCGGCACTACCAATACAGGGGTGCTGATTCTGTCCAGCTTCACCATGGCCATGGGTGTCTACTCAGCGGAGACGCGCAACCGCAAGGGCCTGCTGACCTCGCTCAGCCTGACGATTTGTTTAGGGCTGGTCTTCCTGGGCATCAAGACGATCGAATATCACGACAAATACACCGAACACCACATTCCCGGGGCAAGCTTTAGCGTGGAAGATTTTGTACACCCGACCGACAAGAGGGATGTTCCGCTGGCGCCGGATATGGCGCAGCATGCCCAGCTCTTTTTCTTCCTGTACTTTGCCATGACCGGCATGCACGCCCTGCACATGATCATCGGCATCAGTATTTTGTTCGTCCTGCTTTACCAGGCCTACCACGGCGCCTATATCGACGGGCATACTTCCACCATCGATAATTTCGGACTGTATTGGCATTTCGTCGATATTGTCTGGATCTTCCTTTTCCCGCTGCTGTATCTCATCAGCCGCCATCCTTTGAAATAAGGGAGAACTCATGTCCGCTCCTACGGAACACGAACATCACATCGTCGGGCCCAAGACCTACGGACTCATCCTTCTGGCATTGCTGGTGCTCACCGCCACCACGACCGGTGCGGCCTTCATTAACATGGGCGTGTTCAGCCCCATTGTGGCGCTCGGGATCGCGTGCCTCAAGGCTGTGCTGGTCATCCTTTTTTTCATGCACATCCGTTACAGCTCAAAAGTGATGATGCTCACTGTTGGGGCGGGCTTCTTCACTTTTCTGGTGTTGATCACCATGACCCTGTCCGACTACATCAGCCGCAACTGGGGACTCTGGTAAGCCGAAAGAGAAACCGCAGGTCTCTCCACTCCGCTACGCTCCGGTCGAGATGACAAGTTTGTGTGTACAAGAGGAATTGTCATCTCGACCGGAGCGTAGCGGAGTGGAGAGACCTGCGGTTTCTCTTTCGGCTTACCAGAGTCCCCAGATGTCCACCAAACCAACAAACCACGATGAAATCCCCGAGCCGCTGCGCAAAATTGCCGCCAACCCCAGAGTTCTGGTCCGGCGCGGCGGCGCTCCCGCGCCAGATGGAAAATGCGTTGTCTACTGGATGCAGAGAGCGGAGAGAGCACTCGATAATCCCGCGCTCGACGTCGCGGTAGAAATCGCCAACGCCCTGAATCTCCCGGTTCTGGTCTACTTCTCGGCCATCTCCAATTTTCCTCATGCGAACCTGCGCCACTATGTCTTCCTGAACCAGGGCCTCGCCGACATCGAAGAAGATTTGCAACAGCGGCAGGTCGGCTTTGTCGTCCGCCGTCCGCCCAACAATTCTCTGCAAACGCTGCTCGCCGAAGTAGACGCCGCCATAGTTATCGGCGATGAAAATCCCTGCCGTGAGCCCGAGCGCTGGCGAAAGGTGTTGGCAGGCCGATTACGTATCCCATACTGGACCGTCGATGCGGATGTGGTTGTGCCGTCCGGCTTGTTCCAAAAACGCATGTACGCGCTGCACATCTTCCGGCCAAAGCTCTACGCGGAGCTGCCAGAGTTTCTGGTTCCGCAGCCCAATTTAAAGCCCCGGCACGAATGGAAACCGCCCCACTCTCTGGCGTCATTTCCCGTGCGCGAAGATGTTACCCACGGATGGAAGACACTGGATCGTTCCGTTGGCCCGGTCGAGAGCTTCACCGGCGGAACGCATTCGGCGATCAAACGCCTTCACGATTTTGTGAACAAGGATCTAGTTGCTTACGACCAGAAGCGAAATCATCCCGAGGTGGATGGCACCAGCCGGCTCTCGCCTTATTTGCACTTCGGGCATATTGGCCCCATCACCATCGCCTTGGCCGTCGAGAAAGCGTTCGAGGATGGGAAAGTCTCCCAGGCAGCAAGGGATTCCTTCCTCAGTGAACTAATCGGATGGAGGGAGTTGGCCGTGAACTTCGTCAAGTTCACCGCCCACTACGATTCGTTCGAATGCGCCGAGCCGTGGGCCCGCAAAACACTGATGGAACACGCCCGCGACCGGCGGGAGCACCTCTACTCTATCGACCAGTTGGAACGCTCCGAGACCAAGGATGACCTCTGGAATGCGGCCCAAACGCAAATGGTTAAGTTCGGATGGATGCACAACTACATGCGCATGTACTGGGCGAAAAAGGTCCTCGAGTGGTCTCCCGATCCGGCGAAAGCATTCGATACCTGCGTCACCCTCAACGATCGCTACTTCCTCGATGGCAGAGACCCCAATGGATACGCGGGAATTGCCTGGTCAATTGTGGGCAAGTTCGATCGTCCGTGGTTTGATCGCCCCATCTTTGGCACCATCCGTTACATGTCGGGCGCTTCCACGGGCAAGAAGTTCAATTCGAAAAAGTACATCCAAAAAATGTCAGGGGATTTTGCGCAGACGGGGTTCTGGGCCGAGGAATAGTCCCTGAGTTATGCGGTGTGCTATTTTCAAGGTTGGCCCTGATCGTCGATGGCGAAATATCTTATTACTGGAATCGCGGGTTTTATTGGATCGTCCCTGGCGAGAGCCCTGCTAGAACGCGGGGAAGAGGTTCGGGGTGTAGATAATTATCTAACCGGCAAGGCCGCGAACCTGGCCGGCTACCATGACCAGATCGACTTTCGCGAAGTGGATCTGCGCGACGCTTCCGCGATACGCACTGCCTGTGAAGGCATAGACTACATCCTGCATATAGGGGCATTACCCTCTGTTCCCCTTTCGGTCGCGCATCCTGAGCCCAGCCACCGTTGCAATGTAGAGGGGACATTTAATGTCCTGGAAGGCGCGCGAGCAGAGGGCGTGAAGCGAATCGTTTACGCGGGGTCTTCTTCCGCATATGGGAATCAGCCAATTCTGCCCAGCAAGGAATCCATGCGCCCCATGCCGATTTCCCCCTATGCGGTACAAAAACTGGTTGGCGAGTACTACATGAGCAGTTACTGGCAGGTCTATGGGTTGGAGACGGTGAGCTTGCGCTACTTCAATGTTTTTGGACCACGCCAGGGAGCCGACTCCCCCTATAGCGGGGTGCTCGCCAAATTCATCCAACAGATGCTTGAGGGCACGCGGCCAACCATTTTCGGCACCGGTGATCAGGGCCGGGATTTTACCTATATTGACAACATCATTTCCGCCAACCTGCTGGCCTGCGCGGCGCCGGCGGAGAAGGTAGCCGGCAGAGTCTTCAATACTGCGTGTGGTGGCCAATACACGCTGAAACAGATCTACCAGCTATTGGCCAAATTGACCGGGTTTGAGCGGCCGCCGCTTTACGCAAAGTCGCGGACGGGAGACATCCTGCATTCGCAAGCCGATATTTCCGCTGCCGCGGAGGCCTTTGGGTATCGCCCACTGGTTGGTGTGGAAGAGGGTTTGCAGCGGACGGTGGAGTGGTATCGCGAGACGCTGAAGATGCCGGTTGCCTCACGATAAGCGAGCCGCGTTCCATGGAGAAGCGCTTGGCCGACCAGACAATTTTGCCACAATGGTTGTCACTTGTAGAGAAGCGGGAACTGCGGGTAGGGATTATCGGTCTTGGCTACGTTGGTCTCCCGCTGGTTCTGCTCTTCAGCCAGGAAGGCTTTCGCGTAACCGGCTTTGATATCGATGCGGCCAAGGTAGACCGGCTGAACGCAGGCGAATCCTATATCCATCGTATCGACCCCGAACAGATCAGGAGCGCCCAGGGCAAGGGTTTTCGCGCGACCGCCAACTTCTCAGAGATTGGCAGTGTCGACGCCATTCTGATTTGCGTGCCGACGCCGCTCAGCGATCACCATACGCCCGACATGAGCTACATCGCAGCCACCATGGACTCGATTGTCGGCCATCTACGCCCTGGCCAACTGGTGGTCCTCGAAAGCACCACCTATCCCGGCACGACGGAGGAATTGATCGCCCCCGCCATTGAGCGGGCGGGCCGCGTCAAGGTGATACGCGATGCCATGATGCCGGAGGGCGTTCTGGTGGCCTATTCTCCGGAGCGGGAAGATCCTGGCAATACCAGTATTGATCGCCGCGACATTCCCAAGGTAGTCGGGGGGCTGGGGCAACTAGCGGCGGAGGCCGCTGAAGCGCTCTACAGTGTGGCCTTCCACCGCGTAATCCGTGTGTCCAGTCCAGCGGCAGCCGAAATGACCAAGCTGCTCGAGAACATCTACCGCTGCGTCAATATCGCCCTGGTGAACGAACTGAAACTGCTTTGCCTGCGCATGGGCATCGACATCTGGGAGGTGATCGGCGCGGCCGCGACCAAGCCGTTCGGCTTCCAACCCTTCTATCCTGGCCCTGGGCTGGGTGGGCACTGCATCCCGATCGATCCCTTTTATTTGAGCTGGAAGGCAAAGGAGTTCGACTTCAGTACTCGCTTTATCGAATTAGCGGGCGAAGTGAATGAAGCCATGCCTTATCACGTGGTGGCAGCGGTATCCTCCGCGCTGAATCAGCGCAGCAAACCGCTCAAGGCATCGCGGATTTTGGTGTTGGGCCTGGCTTACAAGCGGGATGTGGACGATCTGCGCGAATCCCCCTCGCTGTCGATCATAGAAATGCTGCAGCAGGAGGGGGCTGCGGTCAGTTACAACGACCCGTTCTTTCCCACGGTGGGCCGGGGCCGGAAGTACAACCTGAATATGAAGTCGCAACCGCTCGATAACCTTAACAGTTACGATTGCGTTTTAATTGTCACCGATCATACCTCCTACGACTATGCTCGCATCGTGGAGGAGTCGCTGCTGGTGGTGGATTCGCGGAATGCGACCAAGGGCCTGGTTTCCGAAAAGATCGTGCGCTGTTGAGCGGGGTTGGTCACTGCACCACAAGCGTGTAAGAAGATTGTGTCTGCACCTTTCCCGAGGTTGCCGTCACGGTAAAGTTATACGTGCCGGTGCTTCCATCTAGGAATGTGATCGTACCCTTAACTACCAGGTCAGCCTTTCGCCTGGGCATTGTTGTAAGTCGTCGGGGGAGGACGCCACAACTATATAGGCAGCCACTTCGCACTTTAATTCAGATGTGACGCTCGCAGTTACGCTGGTTTCAAGTGGAGTCAGCACATCGAAGTCCTAATGCAGGCCAAAAAATACGGAGCCATCACTGGTCGAGGGCGTGCCGGGGCTTCCGTTGACGCAATAGGCATCCTTCTGGTAGATCGCGTTCTTTGAAATCCAGGTGCGGCTCGTTCCGGTCATGTTGATGAAACAATTCTTCGGACCGATAGAGGCAACTAATTCGCTGTTGCCCTCGATCATCGCGCTATCTGCATTCTGAATTTCGATGTTGTAGGTAGTTCCGCTGGCCGTCGTGAAGTAGTTGTCACGCACTACTGGGCCGTAGGCGCGATAGCCGCTTCCACCGTTCGGCACGCCAAGCACCACCTGGCGAGCGGATCCCTCGAAGTAGTTTGCATCAATGACGGTCCCGCGAGATCGGGTTAGATAGATAGCTGTGCCGTTCTGTTCTAAATCGTTACCCATGTAAAGATTGTTGAGCGCTTCTGACACGCCGTGGCCGACCACCACGGTGTCTTCCCAAATACCAAATTGCCAATTGTTGGTGATCTGGTTATAGGTGACGTGGATGGCGTTGGCAGCATACGGAAGACCGTCGACGGCCGCCCCACAACGGACGGGGTGGCCAGTGCTGCAAAACGTGGGGATGAGCCGGATTCCGTTCTTGTTGCCCCCAATCAGGTTGTCGTAGATGTTCGAGCTGTTCGTTCCCTCGACCAGGATCCCGTCCCCACCGTTGAAGTCGAGAATGGCCATGTTGCGGATGCTGATACGGTTGGTCGGCATCAAGTGGATGCCCGCACTCGCGTGTGGATTGCCCTTTAGCTGAAAGCCCTCGATCAGCAACTGCGAATATCCCGGCTGCTGACCAACCGGGGTCATGATCGCGTCGCCGGTGCCGGTATAGGTGAGGACTGCTGCCGGATCACCCGTAAGTTTGTATTTGCCGAACGGATTCAGTTCGAGCGCGATAGTCGTGGTGAACGAGTAGTTTCCCGGTGGAATGTACACGGTGCATTGAAGGGCGCAAGCCTTCAGCGCATGGTTGATACGCTCCCCAATATCTTTTCCGCTCACGCTCGTCGCGTTCACCATGCCCGGCATCATCGTTCCTTGGGGCAAGGAGGGCGGCGGTTGCTGCGCCTGCAGCCCGATCGGACAAAGGCTCACTGCCAGAAGAGATACGGTCCATCGAATGTGAGGCGCTAAGCGCACGAATGCCTCCTGAACCCCACCATCGTAAGATTCAAAATACCATTACGTAGGCGACCTCAACGCCGTCCAGTAGGTCCAGCTTGCTATCGCCGTTCAGGTCAACCAGCACACTCTGATTCCCGGTCCAGCAGGGACGGCTGAACAGCCCTGCCCTGTTTGCGTTTCGAGACCGGTTCCGCCCGCCCCGGGGGAAAAGAATTTGCACATCCCTCGACAAGCCCTAAACTAAGGGAAGAACTAAACTAAGGTTGAAATGGACCGGTCCGTCCGAGATGGGACAGGGCTGCCGATGGTAAAGGAGCAAAACTTAGCAGGCACACCGGCCGTGCGCCGAACAATCCCCTGCTTTCACAAATTATGGGTAAGCGTTCAGGTCTCTTCTTTGCGATCCTGCTGGTCGCTAGCTTCGCGCAGGTCGAACTGCCAGTTGCTGCTGCTCAATCCTCAAGTTCCGATAACTTTGATTGCCCGTCAGGCGTCATCTCCTCGGTCGATGGAAGTTGCGTAAGCGATGAACAGACACCTAGTACCACCCAGGGCCTGGGCTTATCTGGCCAGCCCGGTTCATCCGTGGGCGGCGCCTACGGTGCCGGAGGTGTAACGCCCGGTCAATTGTCGTCGCAGTATCCCGGCCTGCAATCTCAAGGCCTGAACGCCAGGGTCCCAAGTCTTACCGACCAGGGCGGTCTCAGCAATGCCCAATCCCAACTTGAAGCTTTTGAGCAAGCCCGATTGTTGGGCATGAGGGCCCCGTCGGCTCCTACCGACTTTCAGCTGATGGTCCGCGGCTCCCTGGGCGCGCTGCTGCCGGTGTATGGGGATAGCCTCTTTCGCCAGGTGCCTTCAACCTATGCCCCGTTGCGCGAGGTGAACGTCACTCCCGACTACGTTGTCGGACCCGGCGATCAACTGGTCCTCCGCATTTGGGGTCAAGTCAATTTAAATGCGCAACTTACCGTCGATCGTGCCGGTTCGATTTATCTCCCCCAAGTAGGCGAAATCCACGTCGCCGGCTTGTCCTTTGCACAAGTCAGGGAGCATATTCATGACGCCGTGGGCCACATTTACAAGAGCTTCGATCTTAATGTTGAAATGGGGCAGCTTAGGTCGATCCAGGTATTCGTCGTAGGCCAGGCGCGGCGTCCCGGCACTTACACCCTGAGTTCGCTCAGCACCCTGGTTACCGCGCTGTTTGCTACCGGCGGTCCCTCAGTCCAGGGGTCTCTCCGCGACATTGAGCTTCGGCGAAATGGGCAGACCATCACCCACTTCGATCTCTACGATCTGCTGATCTTCGGAGACATGTCTAAGGATGCTTCTCTGCTTCCCGGCGACGTAATTTACATCCCTCCCGTGGGCGCCCAGGTTGCCATCTCCGGCAATGTCCGCATTCCCGCCATTTTCGAGCTCAAGGGCACCACCTCTGTAGAACAGGCTCTCCGGTTTGCCGGGGGACTCTCGGCCACAGCTTCAACGCTGCGGGCCTCGCTCGAACGTCTGGAGGACCATAAGAACCGCACCGTCCTGGATATCTCGCTCCAGGGCGCCGGCCTGCAGACGACGTTGCAACCGGCCGACCTCCTGCGCGTGCTTCCCATCTCTCCCGGGTTCCAGAACACGGTCACGCTACGCGGCAATGTCGCAGAAACCGGACGTTTCTCCTGGCATCCGGGCATGAAGTTAAGCGAAATCATTCCCGACAGTAAGTCGCTCATCACCCGGGATTACTGGGAGCGCAGGAACCAGCTAGGCGTCCCGGGCCCGGAGTTCAAACCGGAATATTCCACCAATCCCGACTATTACCCCCGGGATATTAACGGCTACCAGACGGGTTCTGCCCAATACGACATCAACGGCGTTCCCATCTATAACAGCCAGACGAACGGCCAGGGCCAGCAGTCCGGATCGCAGGGGCAGAACAGGAGCACAACTTCCAACCAGAATGCGACTCCTGCGCAGAACGACGATCCCAATTGCATTCCAGGGGTTGGCAATATCGGGCAGCAATACGGGCAGAGTTCGGGCTCGATCGCTTCGAGCTCTTCAAACACCCAAAATGGCCAACCCTGCACCACTCCAGGCAGCCGATCGCTGGCAGATGAGGAGCAGGCGTCCGCTGGAAACCTTACTCGACCGGCCCTGACTGTCGCTCTACCCGTGCCTGAGATCGATTGGTCCTACGCGGTGATTGAGCGGATGAATCCGCAGACCCTCACCACCTCGCTGGTGCCCTTCAACCCCGGCCAGCTTGTCCTTGACCACGACCCCAGCCAGGATCTGGCCCTCCAGGCAGGCGACGTCGTCACCATCTTCTCCCAGGCGGATATTAAAGTTCCCCAGGCCCAGCGCACCAAGTTCGTCCGCCTGGAAGGCGAATTCAAGCAAGCGGGTATTTATAGTGTTCTCCCGGGTGAGACACTGCCTCAGCTCGTGGCGCGCGCAGGCGGGTTCACTCCCGACGCCTATCTCTTCGGATCGAACTTTACCCGGGAATCCACACGGATCCTGCAGCAGTTACGCCTGAATGACTATCTGACGAATCTGGAATTGGAAATCGACAGGTCCACCATCGCTGCCTCGGCTAGCGTCGGCAACGTCGATCCAGCCGCGACCGCTGCCTCCAGAAGTTTGGTCGCCAGGTTCCGCACCATCCGCGCTACCGGGCGCGTGGTGCTGGATATCTCCCAGAATGCGTCGGGAATCGACAGTTTGCCCAACATCCCGTTGGAGGACGGCGATCGCTTCGTGATCCCTTCCAAACCCAGTACCGTGAATGTGGTGGGCGCCGTCTATGACCAGAATTCCTTCCTGTTCCGTAGCACCCAGGAGGTACGGAGCTATCTGCGGTTGGCGGGCGGCCCAACCAAGAGTGCCGATGGCAAGGATTCCTTCGTCATCCGGGCCGATGGCTCGGTGGTGAGCCGGAATTCTAAGAATGGTGTCTTCGGCAATACCTTTGCCAGCCTGAGACTGAATGCCGGCGATACGGTCGTGGTTCCGGAAAAGGTCCCCAGGCCTTCAGGTCTGAGAAACTTTATCAGTTATACCCAAATCTTCTCCCAGCTTGCCTTGGGAGCAGCAGCGATTGCCGTGCTGCAGTAACATGATAGGAACGCAATGCGCTAGGGAGCCTGTTTCCAGGTAGTTGCAATGACCCCCATCACGGAAGAGTACAGATCACAACTCGATAGCACCGCCCCGAGCGGGATAGAATTTGATCTTTTCGACCTGCTGATCGTGCTGGCTGAACGCAAGCGCAGCATTTTCGTGACTACGATCCTGGGAACATTGATCGCGTTGATCGTGGTGACGTTTGTGAAGCCTACCTTCACGGCACAAGCCTTGATCATGCCGCCGCAGCAGGGACAATCAGGGGCCGCCCTGGTGTCGCAGCTTGGAGGACTCGCTGCCGCCACAGGCCTCGGTGGCAATCTCCAACAGAGTAATCCGAATGATCTCTTCCTGGGGCTCCTGCGGAGCGTGACGCTCGAGGATGCGCTGATCAAACGCTTCAATTTGCAGAAAGTCTATAAGGCACCCAAGATGAGCATTGCGCGCGCCATCCTCGAAGGCAGTTCCAAGTTCGTTGGTGAAAGAGGCGGCTTGATTAGCATTGCGGTCAATGACCAGGACCCGAATCGCGCTGCGGAGATCGCCAACGCATACGTCGACGAGCTGCACAAGATGAACAGTAAAATCGCCATCGGCGATGCGGCACTGCGCCGGATGTTCTTCGCGGAACAGCTTGCCGAAGAGAAAGACCGGTTGGCTGATGCCGAGGTTGCACTCAAGAAAACGGAAGAGGAGACCGGCGCGATCGCCCCGAGCGGCCAGACTTCGGTGGTCATTTCGCAGGTAGCGCAATTGCAGGCGCAGATCATCGGCCGCGAGGTACAACTGGAGACTCTCCGTACCTCTTCGACTGACCAGAACCCCGACGTCATCCGTGCCAACAGCGAATTGGCGAGCTTACGCGATAAGCTGCATTCACTGGAAAGTGCCCGCCAGGGGCATGAACCCGGAGATATCACTCTTTCCCCGCGTGGTGTCCCTCAAGCGCAACTCGACTACATCCGCAAGCAAAGAGATGTAACCTATCACACCCTGCTCTTTGACCTGATCGCTCGCCAGTTTGAGGGTGCCAGACTGGATGAAGCCAAGGCTGCTCCACTTATCCAGCTCGTCGACTCGGCCATGCCGCCCGATCGCAAGGCGGCTCCCTACCGCGCCTTGTGGTTATTGGTGGGCTGCCTCCTGGGCTTCTTTATCGGTTCTGTGCGGGTCATTTCAGGGTATGTCTTCGACCGTGTCAATGCAGACGAGGCTCACTCCAAGCGACTGCTTACTTTGCGCCGTGCTATGCGCTTCGGAGCCTGAGATCGCCTAACCCACCACCTGCCCCTCCTCAACTATCGGCAGATCCCGGCGCAAGAGTTGTTCCCGCCAGGTTCGGATTCTCCTGGCTCTCGAATGAAAGAGACGGCGGCGAAAGTATTCAAAGGTCATCCTGGAAAAAATCTTATTTTGATATCGCCGGCGTTGGCGTACCGTTCGCCCCAATAATCGAAGCAAATGCACCGCCCGCTCGGGAGCAGTCGAATACAAGTCCACAAAGGCACTCTCTGCGGAAAGAAAATTACGGTAGCGTTCAGGAGCCATGTCATGGTCAAAGTTTGTGCTGGTCAGGGAATGCTGCAGCGTAAGATCGCCTGCAACATAGATGTGTTTCCCCTTTTGATACATGGCCTGGAAAACATAGACATCGGACAGGTCGAGCCAGAAGTCATCGCTATATCCGCCAATCTCCCGCAAAGCTCCCACACGCATCAAGGTGGCGCTGTTCACCGCAAAGGCTTTGTACGGGAAGACTCCGTCGAAGGGTGGCGATATCCGGCTGTGGTGGTTGAACCGCCCAAGTTTTCTCGGGGATATCAACAATCCGCTCGAATAAATGAAGGGAACAACAGATCCAATTTCCTTCCGATCCCGCAGGAGATGACTGTATTCCAGCATTCGGGGAAGAAATTCAGCCGATAGGGTCGTGTCCTGGTCGAGCAGCAGCAACCAGGGAACCCCCTCTCCTTCCGCAAACTCCATGGCGTAGTTGTACGCGCCCGAGGTACCCACGTTCCTACCGGCATGGCTATAGGTATAAGGAAATGACAGGTGGATCTCGTCGAGAGGTTTGGGGCTATTGTCAAAAAGAATGACCTGGATGGAGTCGAGCAGCTCTGGATTGGCTGCGAAGATGGCCGCCAGGCTGTTGATCGTCTGACTTTGCTCCGGCAGCCGCTTGTAAAGTACAACCACGGCTACGATCTGGTTCTTCTTCATGTTGGTTCTAACAACTGGAAATCGTGTTCTTGGCGCTCGCCCATACTTGTCTAAGGCCGGCAGGGCCTGACCAAAGCAAGATTATACCCATCAGCCGCTCTGCACTCGGCAGGGTTCTCCAATCGGCCTCCTCGGGTAAACTGTTCTGGTGGCTCCGCTAAGGAATTCTCTACACCCTCTATGAAACGCACCCTCAAAATGTTGCGGCCCCAGCTGAAGCAGGTTGCGGAGAGCCTGTTTCCTAAGACCATGTACGCCCGGCGGTTCCGTTCCTGGGTAAGGGTGGAGCCCGAATTGCCCCTTCTGCCCGCACTCTGCCGGAGAGAGGCTCTTGCCCTGGACATTGGAGCCAACGAGGGTTTTTTTGCCCACCATCTCTTGCCTCTTGCCAAGCGCGTCATCGCCTTTGAACCACTTCCGCAGATGCTTGCCCGTCTGCGGGAAAATTATGCCGGCAAGATGGAGATCCACGGCGTCATTCTTTCCGACCGCGAGGGTCAGGGGGAGCTAAAGTATCCCGCGGGCGGTTACATGTCGGCGAGCGTCGCGGAATCGAATTCGGCTGCGCTGGAGAGCGGCCGGATCGTCGAGACGGTGGTCGCGCCCATGCAGACCTTAGACAGCTTTCACCTTATGAATGTCGGCTTTGTGAAGATCGATGTGGAAGGTCATGAAGAAGCCGTTCTGCACGGCGGCCTGGAAACGTTGAAGCGCGAGAACCCAAACCTGTTGATCGAAATTGAAGAGCGCCATGCTCCGGGTTCACTTGACCGCGTATCGACTCTTCTCAGCGGCATCGGCTATCTCGGATTCTATCTGGATGAAAGGCAAATCAAACCCATTGCACAGTTCGACCTCCACCGCGACCAGGTTAGACAGAACGGAAAGACCGGAAAATACATCAACAATTTCCTTTTTTTCCCCAATGACACGGCCGCCGGCATCCTGGAGAGTGCGCGCAAATATCTTTGACGCTAGACTTCACGCTCATTCGGGCTGGAGAGGAGATTCCGTTTGGGTTCTGCATTCAAAGCGCTGGTGAAGGTGGGCTGTTGGGGCACGATTCTTCTGTGCCTCCCACTAGGGGCCCAAACAGCGCCAGGGGTAGCCAACGCCAGGACGCTCCCCGGAAACGGTGATTTGGGCGCTAAGATCAACAGCTACTTCTCCTCCTGCTCCCCCGCCTGCACGCTTTATCTCCCTGCCGGAACCTACACCTACTCAACGACGATCACGATCGCGCCGCCGGCCTTCGCTACGTATCGTCTGATGGGTGAAAAGGGAACAGTTCTGAAGTACGGCGGCTCAGGAGATGCGATCTTCGTCACCTCCAACCATGTTGGGCAGGTTGGGGTCGCAAACCTGCAAATCTCAGGCTTCCAGCTCCTTGGAACATCTTCAGGAGTCGACGGCATTCGCATTCAGCCCACGAACGGCGTGACTGTAGACCAGATGCTTATTTCTGGTTTCTCGGCCGGTTCGGGGATCTGGCTCGAAGGGCCCAATTCGATGAGTATTCAGAACAGCATTCTTATCAATAACCAGTACGGAATCATGGCTGAGTCGACGTTTTGTTCGAGAGCGTCACCTTATGCCTGCAGTCCAACGGGGCCGGGTATTGAATATGACCCCAACGGTGTCCACATTCACGACAACTACATTGCTGCCAATGGCAAATGGGGCATATTCCTGCAAACGCCATCGGGGCACGGCATTGCAAGAAGCAACATTGTCGCCTCCAACGTACTGGAAAACAATGGGTCCGCCAGTCCAGTCTATGGAGACATTTTCATGTCAAGAGACCAGGGAACCGTCATCGAAGGAAATTATTTTGAGGCCTCGCCCCGGCATATCGTCTTGGGCACGAAGGGGTCCGGGCCCGTCTCCCAGTCCTCGGGAGACCACATTACCGGCAATTATTTCAACAGCGCGAAAACGGCACCCTATAACATCGAGCTTGAAGACGCGCGATGGACCGTAATCGATGCCAACAACGACTACTACATTTCCGGAAAGATTTGCGAAATTCACACCCCGGGTGCTGGGGACGAATACGGGACCGTGGTTGGTCTAAACGGCTTCACCACCGGAAACTATCTCACCTGCGTTGGCGCTGGTACCTTCCCTGCCTACCTCCCCGGCGCGAACAGCTTTACCCAGCCCGTAACGCAAAGCGTGACCTTTAGCGGATGCCGCATTCCTGCCGGATCGATCGGAACGATCTGTATAGCATCCGGTCAATGGCCTGCCCCCTTTGCCGGCACGCCGTCCTCTGTCGTATGCTCGATGGCTTCTGCAGGAGACGGTGCAAATACGGTTGGGGCGCTTACAGGCATCAGCAAGTCCGGGGTAAACGTGCAGGAAATATCTCTCTCCACCGCCGCCGCGGGCGGCGGTTCCATTACCTGCCGAGGGGAGTGGTCATCCAATTAAAGGCGTTCCACACGGGGCACGCTGGTAGCATCGAATGTGGATCGCTATGAGATTTGCAAAACTGGTGTTTCTGACTGACCGTCGGAGTCTTCTTTCCTGGCTAGCTCCAGGCTAAGTAAGACGTAGACAAAGTAGTTGTAACGCGGCTGGACGAACGGGGTAACCGCCACCACGAGGAGATAGATGATGACCAAGAGAGCGATGGGTCTTGCGGGATTCAGCTTACCTCTGCGATAGGCAATGACAAGAACCGGAATGAGCACCATGGAAAAAAGGGGAATAATAACCGCTGAGTGTATGTCCGTAAATCCGTAGTATGAGAGATATTGGGACAAGCTAACCGGCGTTATCAGCTGGCCCGATATATCCATTATGATTTTGGGCGCCATCACAAGCGGAAAGCCAAAGTGCGCCTGGATGGTGTTGAGTTTGGCAATCGTGTGTGCGTTCTTAGCATATATCGTGAAAGTGTCGAGACCGGAATGTGGAATCATGGCGATCAGCGAGTAGATCACGGTGAGGGCGGCTATCACAGAGGCGACGGCGAAGCGGGGATTGCGCTGGAAGACGGAGCCCTTTCTCTGTAGGAAGAGAAAGAGCAGAATAATCGCGACCTGTTCCCAGCGGCTGAGGGCGGCAACTATGAGAACGATTCCCAACAAAATGCGGGAGCGCCTCTTGGAGTAAATGTACTTCGCCAACAGCAACACGGAAAACAGAACCAGGATTTCCTTGTTCAGTGTAACCAGCGCGGCAACGGTCTCCGAACAAATCATCAGAAGAAAGAGGAGCCGGTACCTATCTACACCGGGAATTGAGCAGGCGGTCTCTATGGCGATAAAGAAGAGCAAAATATTAAAGATAGCGACGGCAACTCCGGTCCGCAGGACCATTCCGATCGCCACCGGTCCAAGAAGATTTGAGCCGAAAGCAACAAGCTTGCCTCCGGGATCTTTATGGTCGCTGCGGTAGTCCACCGCGTCCCAGTAGGTAGGCGAATCCGCACCAAGCCTGACATAGGATTGGTGGTTGAGGCGGGGCTGCTCGAAGGCAAAAAAGCAGGCCCAACAGAACGCAAGATAAAGACAGAACGCCCAGATGAACAGCCATTTATTTAGCGACCGGGGCTCAAGCAGGAGGGAAAGCAAGGGAACCCGAACCTTCGGAACCTCGTTTGTGATAAGGAAGGACGGTGGCCTGGGAAGCCTGACGGACGGGTTGGCGAAGACAAGCTTCATCGCAGCTAGATTATTATAGCGGTTGAAAGGTTGGAACTTTTGTGCGCGTGCTTGACCCTAGAGCTCATCTCGCGAACAGAGCCCTGGGCTGCCGGCGAATTCCGCCCGTTGCTGGAAAAATATGAATGGTGTCCAGATTGTTGTCGTCATTGTACTTTACAAAAGAAAGCCGGAACGCAGCGAGACGATCAACAGTCTGGCGGCGGTCTTCGAGAGAGATCCGGAATTGCTTCGGTCCATCAGGGTCCTCGTTTGGGACAACAGCCCTGCGGCGATCAATCCTCTGCATTTGCCATTTGCTTGTGACTACAAACACGCCGGCAGGAATGTCGGGACCTCGGGCGCCTACAACAAAGCCATGGAGTTCGCCGACGCGCAGGGATCCCCTTGGCTATTGCTGCTGGACCAGGACACCGTGATATCCAATGAATTCCTCCCCCGGATGCTTGAGTATAGCTACCTCCTCCAGGATTCTCCGGAGATAGGCAGCGTAGTTCCTTTCATCTATTCGCATGCGCAACTGGTTTCACCGAGATTCCTTCTCAGCTTCAATCGAAGCCCACAAATTCCACTCACGTTGCATGGGATTTGCAAGAAGAAGGCCTTTGCCGCAAATAGTACGACTCTAGTTCGAGTCGCGGCGCTCAAGGAAATTGGTGGATACAGCGAGGAATTCTGGCTTGATCTATCGGATGTATATGCATTCCACGCGATGTATTTGAAAGGCAGATATCTTTATGTTGCTGGGGACCTGACCTTACAACACTCCCTGTCGGGAATGGACTATGACAAAGAAATGACCTCCGAGCGCTATCGCAACTTTCTGGCTGCGGAGGGAGCCTTTGTGGATCTATACTCCTCGCCGTTGGAGCAAGCCGCTCAGCTTTTTCGGCTGTTCGTCCGGATATTCCGTCAGTACCGCCGCTACCAGAACAAAGCCTTCGCGGGTCTTGCATGGGAGTACTTTCTGCAGCGACTGTTTCATCGCAGAGCGGCGAGGTTGAGAAAGTGGCGGCAGCAGTTGGCAAAACGGGATCTGCCCGTCATGCTGGAAGGGAAAATGGTGAACTGAGAGGGAAACGGGCCGAGTATGGCCCCTCGCCCGCCTTTAGCACCTTCTGAGTAGAGCCAGTGAAAACCCATTAATTTCTCTTCCCAGACTTGCCTTTTCTCAGATCGTGTTCATAAGCGGCCTGATAAGCTTTGTAGGTTTCAGCTGCGGTGTTTTCCCAGGAAAACAATTGGGCGCGCTGCTGTCCAAGAGCGCTGTATTTCTTTGCCAGCTCGGGGCGGCTCAGTAATTGCACCATGGCTGCAGCCAACTGCTCTACGGATTCTGGATCGATTGTAAGGCCGGCCGCCCCTACAACTTCCGGCAACGAGCTCACATTGCTCGTTATCAGGGGACTGCCAGCGGCCATGGCTTCCAGAACTGGCAGGCCGAAGCCCTCATAGAGCGATGGATAAACCAACACGGCGCAGCCGGCTAGCAGAATTCGCTTGTTCTGCTCAGAGATGTACCCCAGGTGCCGCATACGTTCGCGAAAGGGAGAACGCGCCATCGCCTGTAGGATTGGATCAAAGTCCCACCCGAGCTTGCCGGCGAGAATGAGAATATGTTCGGGGAATTGCGAGGCGATGCCTTCGAAGGCTTGGATGACGCGGATAAGATTTTTGCGCGGCTCGATCGTGCCGATAAAGAGCACATACGGTTTGTCGATTTCGAGAGAAGTCAGCCCACTGCCGAGCTCCGCGTCCAACGGGCGACGAAATAAATCGAGGCTGACGCCCAGCGGCGCAACTGTAGTGCACCTGCCTTGTACCGGCGGCAGTAGTTCTTCCGCATCGCGCTGTGTAGCTGCGGAGACGAAGATAATCACATCTGCTAACCGCCACGCCAATCGTATGTAAAGAGGCATGATAAGGCGACGCCCCCAGGTGTGCATTTCCGGCCATAGGAGCATGCTGAGATCATGGAAAGTGACCACCCGGGCCGATGGAGCCCAGAGCGGGATGGTGTAGTGCAAAGTATGCACCACGTTGATAGCATGATTCAGCAGTATCCAGGGGAGAATGAACTGCTCAAACAGCATCAGAAACAGACGATTTCGAAATAGGCAAGAGGGAATGAAGAGGGTTCTTACATTATTCATTCCCGAGACCAACTGCGGCAGCATCAGCTCATCACTCTGCAACAATAGAAAGAGCAAGTCGTCGCCGTGAAGGAAAGAGGGGATCTGGCGGGCGAGATTTTCTGCATAGACTCCTGCACCCGCCCGCCGAACGGGAATTTGGGTGAAGTCTATAAGGATCCTCATGAGTTCGCAAGGACCGCTGACAGACTTAGGACACCAGAATCCTCCATACTGCCTAGTAAATCCCTGGAAACTTAGCCGAGGTTACGGTGTTTTCGGGACCAGCCTCATCTAGAGCAGCGTGGAATTGCAGCAGAGTTTCACGATTCACCTTTGATCTCGCCGGATCGTGGAACCATCCCCATTTGTTGAAGTACTTTACCAGGTTCATCATGTGAACCCAAAGAGCGCGGGTGTTCTTGTAAGACTCTCTGCCGTGATCGTGGACGATGGTGGCGCCGGGAAAAAACAAAGTACGAAAGCGAGCGTTGACTCGTCGAGTGATATCGATGTCTTCTGGGTACATGAAAAAACGTTCGTCGAACAGCCCAATCTGTTGCAGCACCGAAGTTCGAAAGACCATAAAACACCCGGAAAGATAGGGGACATCCATCTCCCGGTTGTAGCCTGAGAAGCGCAACTCGAAGCGTTCGATCTGCTGTTGTGCGAGTCGACGATAGGGCCACACCATGAACCGTCTCAGGAACAGATCTGCCGGTGTAGGGAGAAGTTTACAAAGATACTGAAGGCTGCCGTCAGGATAGATGACTTTGGGCATCAATTGGCCAACATCAGGATGTTGAAGCATAAAGGTGATCATCTTCTCCAGTTCCCCAGAGCCGAAGAAAACGTCAGGATTGAGTACGAAATGCAATTCTGAGGAGCCAAGGATCCTGCGAAGCGCAATATTGTGCCCAGCGCCGTAACCGAGATTGGTCTCCAAATGTACATAGGTGATCCATGGTGCCATCTCAAAGGGTAAGGGTGTGGGTTCCGGAGAGTTGTCGATGATGTGGAGATCGGGCCGCTGAGTTGAACGGGATAGGCATTCGTAAAGCCTATGTAGTTGCGCAGCCGAGGTTTTGTATAGGACTACGGAAGCTGTGATGCGGCTCACGAGTTTTCCTCTGTACTGCCAGTGACAGGAGTTTGTTTCATGGTCCGCTCGGGAACGCACATCTCAGTCCTGACAGTGCGAAATCGTGCCCCCTTCAAAAGGTTGGCGATGGCGCAAGCATGAACGGGCAAGAGGCAGAACAGGCATGTCGGAAGAGGAAAGAGAAGGCTCCGAGCGTTGCAAACTCACCCACTCATTCTACTATCTGTTGGCGAATACACATAGCCTTCCGAATGTCTCGTGTCGCTCAGGGTTGAGCGTCGCCGTTTGCAGCGCATGGACGGGAATGTTTGTACCATCGAAGTTTTTCGGTGCTCTCGCCGCTGGCAGACCGGTCCTGTTCGCGGGTAGTTCCGATTCGTCGGCCGCCCAATGGATCCGTGAGATCCAATTGGGGGTCTCGACCGGTGATAACCTTGGGCAAGTGAGCGAACAGCTATCGAAGAACTCTTGCGCTTTCCCTTGGAACGCTGATCCAGCCTGAGACTGACGGAAACGGAGGAAAATCTATGAATAATTGTAGACTCCATCTGGCGTTTAGTCGGGAGCGGAAGAAAGCTGTGGAGCAGCGGAATGCCAACGTCGGATTTGTCCCCTTTGCGTCTGCCGATAAACTTCAGGACCGTCTCGCCTGTGCGGATATCCATGTGTTAACCCTCCGCTCCGACTGGACTGGAATGGTCGTGCCTTCGAAGTTCTTTGGCGCTCTGGCGGCCGCAAGGCCGTATCAGCAATTGTTTTCGCGCGCTACGCAGATACAAAAATTTGACCGGTCTCTCAGGTCGCTGCTGAGTTTGTGACCGCCACGCGGATGATTCGATGGTGAATTTTTCTTTACTTTCGGTGTCAACTGTTAAGGGCTGATGAACGGTTCTCCGTGGGGGCTAAAATCAACCTGCCTCATTGCCTCAGGTTGTCTTTCGAGGAGCAACTCCCCCAAATGCGTTACTTCGTTGGGGTAGATTCTTTCCCCTTACTTCTGAGACGATAGGGACAGCATCTGGGAAACAAGGTTTCGCAGCTTCCCTACGGAAGCTGCGGGGATGTCTGGTACGACTTGCGTTTTGGGTGAATTTCTGCTCCTGGATTGCGAAGTTTCGAGTAGTCTCGAAGGTTCCTTCTTCGGAATTGGGAACCTTGACTGACATCAGGAGTGGGATACCCTAAGGAAGCAAATGCTGGTATTTTGGTTAAAAGGTTGAATCGGAGAAAGTTCCGCCCCGGCGCAACATCCTTTTTGGCCATGGGTTCATCCCTGTACATAACGGGAATCGGGGTATTCGCTTTCGCTGAGAAGATGCTCTTGAAGGGGTGATTCTATCCAGCGGTTCAGATTTTGGCTAAGATCACCACCGTCTCAGCCGATCAAGCAGGTGTCTCGCAAAACAAACTGCAGCAGGCTGTAAGGCGCCGTAATTAAAACCTGATCAATAAGACCCTTAACACGGTTTTCAGTAATCGCTCTTAAATTTTAGAACAGGTCTTAAAAAACGCATGGACACAAGCTTCGCTCCCCCGCAGCCCAGTGCGGGCCTGCTTTGGAATGATGTCGTCTCTGAGGTAAGCAGTCATTCGACGACCTTGTTTCCACCATTTTGCGCGATACCTCCGGACCCGACAGCCTATTACGCCCCACCGAGCGCCTGGAGCATATCGACAATCAAGCGGTGCCTTGACTTCGCATTTGCCGCCGTGGCCCTCCTGGTCTTTTTCCCTTTGCTTCTGCTCGCTGCTGTTCTGGTTCGGTACAAGTCCCCCGGACCGGTGATTTTCCGCCAGAAGCGGGTCGGCCGCGATGGAGAACTCTTTACTGTATTCAAGTTCAGGACCATGACCATCGCTGCTCAGCAAGACGGGCCCTGCTTGACGAAGCGCGGAGATCCGCGAGTGACGCGGTTCGGCGGTTTCCTGCGCAAGTACAAGCTGGATGAACTTCCTCAGCTCGTCAATGTGTTGCGCGGCGAAATGAGCCTCGTTGGACCCCGGCCCAAGCTCCCTCACCTGGAAGTAATGCATATGCCCTTTCGGCCGGGCTTGACCGGGGCCGCTACCCTTGCGTTCCGCTGTGAAGAAGAGATGCTGCAGGATATTCCCGACGATGAGCTGGAAGCCTACTATTGCCGCATGATCAAACCGCTGAAAGCAAAGATCGATTGGGACTACATGCGTGAGGCTACGCTCATGAGTGATTTCTCGCTTCTCTATGAGACGGTCTTCTGCTGTGTCTCCAGCCGCGCTAATTCCTGGGTCGATGATTTGTCCAAGTCGGCATAAGATCATATGAGCGTTTCCGAGCAGGATGTCGAGCGTGTTGCCGAACTCGCCAATCTCGAATTAACCAGCGACGAGAAGGCCGGCATGGTGCGGGATCTAAATTCGGTTCTCGGCTACTTCAGCCAGCTCAATGAGTTAGATACCAGTTCCGTGCCACCCATGTTGCAGGTTGTTGAGGCCTCTCAGGCTGGGCAGCCCGGGGCAGCAGCCTCCCTACGTCCGGACGAAGTCACTCCCTCCTTGAGCCGTGAGAAAGTTCTTGCGTGTGCACCGGATACGGACAGTTTCTTCTTTAAAGTGCCCAAGGTGATTGAGCGCTAGCCTGGCTTTCGTATCGTGCGCTAGCTCCGCTACCCGCGCACAACAACCCTGAGAATAACCCTGCCGTCTCGAATGATAATAGAAGCATGAATTGGAAGCAGGCCGGTATCACCGAGGTTCAATCGGCAGTGCGGAACGCGCAGCCCAGCGCAACGCAGTTGGCTGAGCTTTGCTTTCAGGAGATCGAAGCCAGGAACCCCGCAATCAATGCTTATCTGGCTGTGAGCCCGGAGCGCGCCTTTCGTGCGGCTGCAGCTATCGATCGGCTCGCGGCCCAGGGTAGTCCGCTGCCCCCGCTGGCAGGCGTTCCCATCGGCATCAAAGATGTGCTTGTGATGGAGGGTTCCCCGGCCACTGCCGGCTCACGCATCCTCGAGGGTTACCGGCCGCCGTACGATGCCACCGTCGTAAAGCGCCTGGAGGGTGCGGGCGCGGTCCTGGTGGGCAAGCTGAACTGCGATGAGTTCGCCATGGGTTCATCGAACGAGAATTCCGGCTACGGTCCCGTGCATAACCCTGTCGCGCTTGACCGTGTCCCTGGCGGCTCCAGTGGCGGTTCGGCTGCTGCGGTTGCCGCAGGCATGGCGGTCGCTGCTCTAGGCAGTGACACCGGCGGCTCCATACGCCAGCCCGCATCCTTCTGTGGCGTTGTGGGCCTTTTGCCGACCTACGGACGCGTATCCCGTTACGGTCTGATCGCCTTTGCCTCGTCGCTGGACCGCGTCGGTCCGCTCACCCGCACCGTGCGCGATGCAGCCACTCTGCTCGGGGTCATTGCCGGCCACGATCCGCTGGATGCCACCTCCTCCACGCTGCCGGTCCCCGACTATGTTCAGGCCCTGGAGCAGCCCGTAAAAGGGCTGCGTGTCGGGGTTCCCTCCGAGTACTTCGGGGAAGGACTTGACCCCGAGGTTCGCGGCGCGGTGGAATCCGCAATCGAGCATCTGCGCCAGGCGGGATGCACCGTCCAACCCGTTTCGCTGCCCCACACCAGATATGCGATTCCCACCTACTACCTGGTGGCCACGGCTGAGGCCAGTTCCAATCTGGCCAGGTTTGATGGAGTGCGCTACGGATTCCGTGCCAAAGATGCAAATACCCTTTCCGCAATGTATCGCCGGTCGCGGGACATCGCCTTCGGCGCCGAAGTGAAGCGTCGCATCCTGCTGGGCACCTATGCCTTGAGCGCGGGCTATTACGACGCCTACTACAAAAAAGCGCAGCAAGTGCGCACGCTGCTTACCCGGGATTTCCTCGCTGCTTTCGAGCAGGTCGATGTGCTGGTGACGCCAACTGCGCCGACGCCGGCCTTCAAACTGGGCGAGAAAACGGACGATCCCCTCTCCATGTACCTTGCCGACATCTACACCGTCACGGCGAATCTGGCAGGAATTTGCGGAATCTCTGTGCCCTGCGGGAAGTCTTCGCAGGGACTGCCTATCGGCGCACAGATCCTGGGCAAGCATTTTGATGAGGCGACTGTCCTGCGCGCCGCCCTGGCGGTTGAGGCGGCCGTATAGGCCGCGGAAGCACTCAATACCGGGGACGCGGGGAGGTAGTCAAGGTCTGTTGGATAGGGACTTTAGAGCGTGTCGGAGAGCACGATTTCCAAATTCAGTCCCTACGGGACTGAAGAGCCCGATTCCTCGGTTCTGACACTCGCTCTTTAACCCCTGAGGCACTTCCGCAGCATACCGCCAATCAGTGATCCGGCACCATGGAGAGCGGCTGGTAATACCGCTCTTCCGGCGCAGCACAGGAGAGGCACAGCGTGTGTCCATCCTGCACCAGGAACCGGTCATAATTGATCCCTTCTCCGCATGCATCGCATGCCACCCGTTCGCCCTTGTATCCAGGAAATTCCTTCGCATCCAGGGTTACCTGCACCCACTGCTCATCGAAAAGGTCCTGGTCGCTCATCTCGCGGTAAGCGGCCATCTGTTGCAGGTTCTTGTTTTCTATCTCCGGATGCAGCTGGCGAGCCAGCGCTTTGGAAGACTCCCGGGCGGCAATCCGGATGGCGCGGTGGGTTTCGAGGTCGACAAAAGTGGCCGCCATCTTGCCCCAATCGCGGAATTTGAGCGCGCGCTTGCCCAGACGGCATCCGGTGACGACGCCAATAGCATCGGTAGCGCAACGGTCAATTTCGACGAAGGTCACCAGCCGTTTGCGATCCCGCCCACGTGGCTCCTCGATACCCAGGCGGATGCATCCGAGCATCGCTAAACGAACCCCCAGCACCTGGCCTGCGCAGAGATGCCCGTGAGCGACTTTGGCTTCTTCGAGAAGATCATCGAAGGATTGCATAGATTCCTCTGACGGGAATCGTAAGCCATTATGCAAATATTCGCTAAGACATAAACCAGCACCTGCCGCCAGCGCTACTTGCTGGAAGCCGGCGCTGCAGATTCTTCATTGCCGTCGCCGTCTTCCACCAGCACGGCGGAAAGCCCAACCAGGTCATAGCTGGTCGCACTCGCTCCCGACGGTTGAAACGTAACCCGCAGCGGGTCCCGCTGCCACGTGGCAGCCGCGCATGCCGGCGGTTGATTCTCACCCGGAGACCATGGCAGGAGCTTCTTCGCTAGCACAGGCTTGCGCGCGGCGATCTGGGCTACCACCGCATACAACTGCTTACCGGAGGCCGTTAGACCGCAGTACGCGGCATAATCCCGAAACCAGACAACACTCGAAACCGCAGGGTCGTAGTCCGGGAGATGCAGGGCCGTGACGCTGCCTTTCACACGATCGACCATCAGCCACGGTCCACGTTGCCAGATCCAATGTTCCGCCTTGTCCCCCGGCAACGAGTCATTCAGGCGCAGGGCTCGGCGAACCACAAAGCTGCGGTCAGTAATCGAGTGTGATTCCCCGTTTGTCCATTCCTTGACTTTGCCATCAATCAGCAGCGGACGAACTTTCAGCTGCTTTTCTTCAGGCAGAGCACCGGCCGGGTCGCCAATCGCGGAGTAAGGAACATTTTTTCCCGAGCCAAGGAAGACGATATGCACCTTGGTTGCGGCGAGACAATTTGCTGTCGCGACGAGAAACAGCAACGCGGAAGAACGCCGCAGCCACCAACCTGATCTGACGTCGTTTTGCATGGCCCACAGCTTAGGACCGCGGGAAGGGAAATTCAAGTTAACAAATGCTTATATTTGCGCGAGATGAGGAAAACGAAAACCTCAACGGGGCCGGCCGTCCGGGCCCAGGACCACCCGCGCCCGCAACGAAAGAGCCTGCCAAGCAGCCTCTTTCCAGACCGGTGAACCTTTGAGATTTTTCCAAAGACCCCTGCTGAAGCGCAGGAGGAAAATACGATAGAGCATGCGATCGAGAAAGCCGCCGCTCTGTTTCACGAACAGCGTCTGGGCCTGGAGGATATTACGCAGTCGCCATAGTGGCAGACTCGTCACCTCGGCAAGAGAGGAATTGTGTGCCAGCTCCGCACGCATCACGTAAATACGAAACCCGCCGACGAAGAGTGCGCGGAAGACAGCATGGTCGAGGTAATCCAGCCAGAACTGCAGCGGAAATCCACCGATCGCGCGCATAGCTGACACGCGAAGCGTCGCGCCCGAGTTAAACGCATTCAGGTGGCCCTGCTGTACCCCCACAACATCCTTCTTTACTGTCTGCAGAGAACGGAATGGATGGCGCACCTGGTCGAGAAAGTTTGCCTCCGGTGAGTAGATGGCGCCGCGCACCAGCAGTTTGGGTACGATGGCCCCTACCTGGGCCTGGCCGTGCAGCGTCCCGGCAGACTCGACCAACTCGAAAAGAAATTCTTTCGTCAGCATGGTGTCCTGATCGAAGAGCAGGAGCCACGCGCGCTGCTCCGCTTCGGCCCGTGCCAGCGCAAAGTTGTACGCCGAAGCCAGCCCTCCATTCGAGGGATCATGAACATAATCGGTAGGAAACGTCGCCTGCATCGCGTGATCTTGCGCTTCCGGCGAATTGTCATAGAGCAGCAGTGAGAAGTGCTTTGCCAATTCAGGATGTTCGCTCAGGATCTTGAACAGGGAGGAGACGGACTGACTATGTGCGAGCTCGCACCGGTAGAGAACAATGGTGGCTAGTATGAAAGAGGCCGGATGGGGATCAGGAGCAAGCATCGTTAGCTAGATCGGCTCCCGGCGCCAGTATAGCAGTCTCGTTACAGCTGCTTTGGCGAGTCGCCGGTCATCGGCGCTCAATCCCACCCACCATGCGAGAGCCAAGGTGAGCACGGCCCAGATCGCAAGGATGGCCGGCTCAGCCGGCAGCATGGAATATTTTCGCCAGAAGAACAAGAGACAAAGCGATGGCGCCGTCGTCAGCAGCGGACGCAGGAGGCCCACCACTACATAGCGCGTGCGTTCTATGAAGATGGTTGACCGAGTGTAATGCATACTTACCAGAATATGCACGGCAACGCTGACAATTGCTCCTGCCACGGTGCCGATAGCAACACCGATCGCTCCGAATTTTTGTACTAGCCAGATGCTTAAGACAATATTGACGGATGCCTCCGCGACTGCCGCGATCGTCGCCATGTGTTGTTTGCCGGTGGCCACGACCGCGATTACATACGGAAGCGCGAGTTGGCGAACAGCATTTCCTACTACCAATACCGCAACGTAAATGGCACTGTGCGCAGCGTACGAGCGGCCCACCCACAAACTGAGCAGCGGATAGGCGCCGAAGAACAGCGGTAATCCCAGCAGGCACAGGACTAAAACACAATAACGGGTAATTCGGATGCATAGCTCTCCCAGCTGCTTCGGGGTACTGCGGGCTTCCATCGACGATAGCGCAGGAAGCAGAGGGCCGAACAAACTGGAAACCAGCACCAGCATCACGTTGGTAGCGCTGGTTGCGATCGCATAGAAGCCGGTATTTTTGTAATCGTAATGCCCAACAATCACCGTATCCAGTCCGCTGATCAACAACATGGATAAGGTCCAAAGCGAAAGCACACTCCCGTACTTGACCAGCCGCACCGCAGATCTGCGGTGAAATAGCAGAAATGTAAAAGCAACACGTTCCCTGGCATAGTTTTGCCAGCCGATGAACTGAGCGACTCCCGTTCCCACATTGAAAACAGCCATCACCAGGGCCATCTGCACCAAACCGCCGTGCAGGAGCAGCAAAATGATCAGCGCCGCGGCAGAACCAACACGGCTGGCGATGGCGACGACGGTCGGAAAGGTATATTTCTGCAGTCCGGTGAATATGGAGGCAAAAGCGCCAAAGGGCAGCGCGAACGCAGTCGACAAACCGACCGCAAAAACTCCCAGGCGAACATCCGGCAGTAAAGCAGCCGGCATCTGGCTGAATAGCGCCGGGACTTGCTTGACCAGCACCAGGAGCCCCGAGACGGAGATGAGCGCGGCGACGGCGAGAATGGTGAACGAGGTGCTGACGAGATGGTGGCTGGCTTCCCGATCGCCGGTGGCGTCGTGCTCTGCAACAAATTTCCCGATCGCTGTCTGCAATCCAAGGTCGAGAAGACCGGCGTAGGCGCCGAGTTGTAGGATCAAAACCCATGCGCTGTATTCAGCCGCACTCAAACGGTGAACCAGAAAAGGCGGCAGCACCAACGAGACCAGCATCGAGAGCAACACCCGCACAACGTTGGAAGCAGAGCCTTGCAATACTTTCCGCTTAGTCGACATTTGGCACTTTCACAGGCGGGCTCTCTCGGCAGACGGGGGGCTTACCTTTGGACGAGGGATGAATTTATTGCCGCAAGACGACCACAAACCCGATTTCCTTCACGATAGTGAAACCCAGGCCTTTGAGTTTGTTCATCATGAGAGCGCACTTGTCGTCCCCAATAAAGCGGGCGTGCGTCTCCAGGATGATCGTGTCGGCGTTTTTAAGAACCTCCGAGTCATGGCAGACCAGATCGTACTCCAACCCTTCAATATCACAGATGAGGTTGAATCTGCCGAACCCGCGCTCGCGCACCAGGTTGCCCAGTTGCGCTGTTGCCACCGTGACCGGCGGCTGATCTCCAGGCTTGGTGATCGAGCTTCCGCAAATATTCGAGGAGGGTCGGAATGTAACCGAGTCCACTTCATAAGCGATGGCGCGATTCACAATCTCAAATTCGCAGCGGTTCAACGTTCGATTGAGCTCCAGCTGCGGAATCACCAGTGGGTTTGCCTCTACTACCACGTGAGCCGCCGGGTTGTTCAAAAGTCTGTTGGTCACGCACGCCACCACGCCCATCGACCCGCCCAACTCGACCGCAGCCAGTTCGCGGCGTAGATAGCGAGCCACCGCGCGCCGTTCCGCCACCTCATACTTGTTCGTGATGAGTTCGACCTTGGGAATGCTATCCAGTCCGTCCAGGCTGAATGTGCATCCGTTGAGACGCACCTCGCGCTTGCGTCCCTTAGCCTTTACTTGCAGCGTGAGCCACGAATGATCGTAGACGGTCTTCACTCCTCCTTCACGGAGAAGCCTATAAGCGGTCGCAACCTTTTTTATCATTTAATCAGCACAGATCTCCTATAGGCTACCAGTAGCGAGGGTCCGTCTATACAATTCCCTTTCCCCCAGAGCGGGCCTATCGAATGGATTCACGGATGTCAGCCTCCAAGGAAAATCGGATCTCCGTGGCGCTCTGCACCTTCAACGGTGAGCGATTTCTTCCCCGGCAGCTGGCCAGCATACAACAGCAGACCCGGTTGCCCGACGAACTGGTGATCTGCGACGACCGTTCGACCGATACCACCCTGGCAATCGTGCGCAGTTTCGGTTCGTCTGTCTCTTTCCCCGTCAAGGTCATGCAAAACGAGCGCAACCTCGGCTCCACAAAGAATTTTGAAAACGCGATGCGGCTGTGTTCCGGCGATCTGATTGCGCTCAGTGACCAGGATGATGTGTGGTACCCGCAACGCCTTGCACGTTCGGAGCAGGAACTGCAAAGCCATCCCGCAGCGGGCCTGGTCTTTTCTGACGGCGAAATCATCGACGATGAGGATCAGTCCACGGGAGCCAGGATGTGGCCATCCACACAGTTCTCAGTGCCGAGAGCCGAAGAACTGTTAGCGGGAAACTACGATCTTCTTCTCCGTTATCGGTTTGTCACCGGCGCAACCGTGATGTTCCGCGCTCCTCTGCGCGATTCCTGTTTGCCTATACCCGCGGAATGGATCCACGATGAATGGCTGGCTGCAATGGTTCCTGCTTTCGCTGATTTAAGGCCAATCGATGAGCCGCTCGTTCGCTATCGGCGGCACGCCTCGCAGCAGGTCGGCTTGCATACGGAGCCGATCCCCCAGGGAGAAATAAAAGATCACTGGGACACGTTGGGGGGGGAGAGGTCAGACAAATACTGGAACAAGCTCTCCCAGGACATCGAATTTGCCCAAGCCATCTGTAACCGCCTCGAGGGAATCCCGCTCGACGCACGCGGCCAAAACATCCTGGCCGGCTATCAAGCGTGGCTGCGTTTCGCCCTCTTCCGATCCCGCCTGCCGCATCGCCGCATCGCCCGCTTTGCTTCTGTGCTCAAGCGCTACGGTTGGTATCGAAGACATGCATCCGGCCTGCTCAGCGCGGCCAAGGACCTGGTACGCAGCCGCCCCAGGTGACGTGGGCGCATGCTTCCTAATGCTGCTGCAGAGCTGCCCGCAGCGTTTGCCACGCGTAGTCTTTGTTCTTCATCGTGAGGATGTAGACTGCGGCGCGTTTGGCCAGGCGCAGACGGTGAGTGAGCGGGCCACCTCCCGATCGCGTCTCTCGAACGAACATCCATTCGGCGGCTAAGACGTTTGCATAGCGGGTGAGGCTCATCTCCGCCTCCATATTTTTCAAAGACAGGCGATGCTCGATCGCCATATCAAGAATCAGCACCTTTCCTCCTGCCGCTTGCAGCCAATAAAATACGACGTGGTCAAGGTAATCGAGCCAGTATTTGGCGGGAAATCCTCCTATGTCGACCATGGCTTGCACCCGAAGGCAAGCCGCGGAGTTCATGGCGGTGATCTTTGTTGGGTACACCCCTGAAAAGCCAGCAGGTAAATAGCGGTTTTGGAAAAACGCCACCACCTGAGGGGTAATCGGCTTGCCTTCCTGTACCAGCTTAGGGACGATGGCGCAGATCTCCGCGGGTGGGCTCTTTGTCGCTGCAGAGAGAGCATGGAAGAAGGCAGGGTAGAGAAGCGTGTCCTGATCCAGCAATAGCAGCCACTCGATGTGCTGCTCCCGCGCCGCTGCCAACGCTTCGCTGTATGCCGCTGCAAGGCCGCCATTTTCCGCGGGGTGTTGGTATGCGGTTTGCATCGAGGGCCAGGCAGTCGCATCGAATTCCTGGGCATCCGGCGAATTGTCATAGAAGAGAATCGAAAGCTGATCCGCGATGTCCTTGTCTTCCCGGCAACACTGGAGCAGAGATAGGACCGTCCTGGATTCACCAAACGTGCATTTGTAAAGCACTACGACGCATTGGATGGGAGGAGCAGACATCCCGATTATGGGCTACCTCTCCGCCGGATAGACATGATCCCGAAAGTTTCCACGGGTTGATATTTGTCGCGAATGTAGTCGTCCAGCAGCATGACTCCACTGCTTTTTGCGCTGTCATTCGGTTCGCGCGACAGGTCGAACTCTGAGTCGAGCACAATATAGGGTGGCGCATTCCGTTCAAGTTCATCGATCATTTGCGTTTGCGTATCGTAACTGGTCTGCAAGCCAGGGTCGAGTTGCGACCAGCGGGTGGCTGGAAGCCGCTGGGTCGCGAAATAGATAAGGTTGTCGTTGGCAAATATCCTGTCGTGGTGTTTCAGGCCCGAATAAAGCGGATCTCCCGGACGAGTATGGCTGCTGATGAACTCAATGGCGTGAATGCGATCGTCTTCCGGCAAGAAGCAGAATCCCCTGGTCAAAGGACCGGGGATTTTGCACCACGTTGCTGACGTCTTCTGCGTTGAGTCCTGGGCAGACGACAAAACCCATTCCGCTGCGGATAAATGCTCCGCATGTTCCATGCTTATTTCGTGGAGGCTTGACCAGGTGGCTGCTACGAAAGAGAGCAACATGAGACTGTCAATCGCGATTCGGACCGGGCGAGAAAAGGTCAATCGTTGCTGGAATAGCCCGCCGATCAGAAGCAACGATGGAATCACAGCGAGATGCACCTGTCCAGGGCTCACCCGTACCAGGCCTTTGAGGTACATAACCACCAGAAGAAGTCCGAATGTGATCAGGAAACCGCGCCAGGCGTTATCCCTGCGAGTGCTTTCAGCGCTGGATACAGCGTGGCCACCTGTTTGCGAGAAGGACTTCACCAGAATATAGAGCGATAAGCAGGCAATCGCAATCGGCAGGTAAACGGCAAGGTTCTCGAGCCCCCTCAGGTCAATCGCCGGGAAGGGAAGATTGCGGATGCGGTGGTAATTCTTGCCGAGGAAAATGCTGTCGTGAAGTAATGGAGCAAGCGGGGCAACGGAGAAATAGTAGAGCGCCGCCGGCACAGTCAATAGAGCAAAGCCCAATAGGTACGGCCAAAAGGTAGATGCGAAAATGCGCAGTCTGTTGGCAGTACCCGTGAATCGAAGGCAGGTGGCGATAAAAATCACGCAAGCGTGAATTCCGAGCAGGGCGATACCGGTCTCGTACCGGAACAACGACGCCGCTCCCGAAACAGCACCTGCGGCCAGCATCCGCCTCGTGGACAAGCGGCCTGCAAAGACCGGGAGAATTAAGGCGGAGCCAATTAAATTCAGCAGGGACACCGGCGTGGTCGCAGACCCCCACCCGATCAAACCGAAAAGCCACATGGCGGTTACGATCGACACGAAAATCGCGATGGCTCTCCGGCTGTAGGACAAAGCGATGGCGTAGACGGCTGTGACCGTCAACGCTTTGATCAACAGGTCGAAGAGCCGTTCCACGAGAAGAGAAGGGCCGAAAACCTTGAAGAGGCCCGCGAGAATGTAGACTTCCGCAGGGCCATAGATGAAGTAGAAGTCACGATGAGGAACTTGTCCCGCCGCGACCCTCATCGCGCCGGTTAGCGTGATGCCTTCGTCATACATGCCGGGGCGCCGTGACATGCCAGCAGCTAGAACCATGCAGGAAACCAGAAAAACAATCACCAGCTGTACAAGAAACCCACGAGGAACTCCGGGTTGCAGGCCACGAAAATCATTGCCGCGTGCCGGGTTCCCGGTGCCGAGAATTTCGGAGGTCAATTCAGTCTTTCTCCCTGAAGGATCACAGCGATTTTGGCCTGCTTGCCGACACGAATGGCAAGACGTACCGGCCGCTTCTCCAGCCGGATCACCTTTTCGGAGGAAGTTACGCCATCGATGTTCACTCCGGCCGTCACCTGTCTCTCTGCCTCCGTGCGGGAACTCTTCAACCCTAGCGCCACAAGCAATTGGCCACATTGATGTCGATCGGATGATTCTGGTCCGCGAGTGCAAGGTCGAGCGATGCGGCGACCGCAACCTGTTTTAAATCGACCGCGACCTCTTCCGCCACCGCTTCCACATCTCGCTTCTGGAACTGCAGGGCCCAGTCCTCATCGGCTTTACGCGCAACAGCCTCTGAATGAAACCCGGCGACGATCGTGCGCGCCAGTCTCTTCTTGGCTTCCATGGGGTGCAGGGCTCCACTCACCACATCGGCTTGCATCTGTTCGATCTCGCTCTGGCGCAGGTCAGTCAGAAGTGTATAGTAGCGCCACATAAGCCCATCGGAAATGGACATCAGCTTGCCATACATCTCCTGCGCCGGCTCGTGAATCCCAATCGCGTTGTTCAGCGACTTGGACATCTTCTGGACTCCATCCAGACCCTCAATGATCGGCGTCATCAGGACGATCTGGGAAGGCTGGTCATAGTGTCGTTGCAATTCCCGTCCGATCAGCAGGTTGAACCTCTGGTCCGTGCCGCCGAGCTCCACATCCGCCCGCAGGGCCACAGAGTCGTACCCTTGCGCCAGGGGATAGAGCATCTCGTGCAGAGAAATTGGCTGTTCGTTGTTGAACCGGCGATGGAACTCCTCGCGCTCTAGCATCTGCGAGACCGTAAATCGCGCCGCCAGGCGAATGATGCCCTCAAATCCGAGGGTCGATAGCCATTCCGAGTTGAAGCGAACTTCGGTTTTCTCCCGGTCAAGTATCTTGAAAACCTGTTCGGTATAGGTTTTCGCGTTCTGGGTGATTTCCTCGCTGGTGAGCGGCTTACGCGTAACCGACCGTCCCGTGGGGTCGCCGATCAGCGAGGTGAAGTCTCCGATCATAAAGATGACCTGGTGCCCAAGATCCTGGAAATGTTTGAGCTTGCGCATCAGCACCGTGTGGCCCAGGTGTAAATCGGGTGCAGTGGGATCAAACCCCGCCTTGACGCGCATAGGCTGGCCGGTTTTCCGGGAAAGATTCAGGCGCTCCTGCAGGTCGGAGACGCGGATGATTTCGGCCGCGCCCTTCTGCAGGTAGTTCAACTGCTCATCAACTGGTAAAAAGTCCATGTCTTCAGCAGTATAAGGTTTCATAGGGAGAGACCCATGGCAGACGATTGGGACATCGCGCACCTGCGGGAAGAAACCGCGGGCTGTGAGCAGTCGACATTCTTCAACAACGCCGGCGCAAGTCTGCAGCCGCGACCCGTAGTCGCGCGCGTGATCGAGCACCTCCGGTTGGAGGAACAGGTGGGCGGCTACGAGGCGGCGGACCGTGTTGCCCAAGAGCTCGCGGGGGTATACGGCAGCGTAGCGCGCCTGTTGCATTGCGCTCCGGAAGAGATCGCCCTGCAGGAAAACGCGACCCGGGCCTGGGAAATGGCCTTTTACTCCCTGCGCTTCGCTCCCGGCGACCGCATAGTGACCGCGGCCAACGAGTACGCCAGCAACTACATCGCGTTCCTGCAGGTCGCGCAGCGTACCGGGGCTGAAATTCACGTGGTGGAGAGCGACGCAGCCGGAGAGGTCGACCTGGAGGCTCTGCGGAACCTGCTCGACGATCGCGTCAAGGTGATCGCCCTCACCCACGTGCCCACCAATGGGGGCTTGGTCCAGCCGGCAGCGCGAGTGGGCGAGCTGGCTCGTGGGGCAGGTATTCCATTCCTGCTCGATGCCTGTCAGTCCACGGGGCAGATGCACCTGGACGTGGATGCGCTGGGCTGCGATATGCTTTCCGGGACCGGGCGCAAATACCTCAGGGGACCGCGTGGTACCGGCTTCCTCTATGTGCGTAAAGCGTTGCTGCCGGGGATGGACCCGCCATCGCTCGATCTGCACGCAGCCACCTGGGTTGCGCAAGGCAGGTTTGAGGTTCGCAGCGACGCAAAAAAGTTCGAAACCTGGGAATCGGCAGCGGCCACCCGCCTGGGATTAGGGGTAGCCATCGAATATGCGTTAGCGCTAGGTCTCGAAAAGATCGAACGCCGGGTGCAACATCTGGCCGCACTACTGCGGGAGCAGTTGGCCAATGTAAAGGGC
>Ga0182024_10002423_pt1 | contig 46248 bp, 40 predicted proteins | sample P32metaG_FD_120480 | JGI IMG/M metagenome (GOLD analysis project Ga0182024, IMG submission 120480) | Permafrost microbial communities from Stordalen Mire, Sweden - P3-2 metaG (Illumina Assembly) | ecosystem: Environmental > Terrestrial > Soil > Wetlands > Permafrost | place: Sweden: Stordalen... | reverse complement strand
CGCCTTTTCCGCAGCCGCCCTTTCCGCAGCCGCCCTTTCCGCAGCCGCCCTTTCCGCAGCCGCCCTTTCCGCAACCGCCTTATCCGCCGCCGCCTTATCCGCCGCCGCCCTTTCCGCAGCCGCCTTATCCGCTACCGCCTTATCCGCTGCCGCCCTCTCCGCTGCCGCCCTTTCCAGGCTCAACTGTGCCCGTGCCCGAAGGCCCATTTCTTCAGGAGGAGATTGATCCGCCTCACTCTCAGGCGTATGTTCCAAACGTTTGCTGCGTAAAGCATCCTTCACGCTGTCCGGAATAGGGCGTTTACTGAAGGGATTTTTCTGCGCTCCAGATGGGTGGGGATCTTTTGTAGTCACCCTCACGGTGGGCGCTCCAAACTCAGTCTTGCTGGAGCTGGAAAATGTCTTCGGAGAAGCGCTCTCAACCTTTGTGTTCTGTTCTTTCTTGATCTCTACGTCTTTCTTGATCTCTACCTCTACGCCTTTCTTGCTCTCTACATCGATCGTTTTCTCGTCTTCATGATCGTCACTGAGCAATTTCTTTAAATCGATTTTGAGGTTGTTTCGAAAATCAATTGATATATTGTCTTCTATATGAACAGTACCCTTTGTTATCGGCAACAGCCGTCTGAGCGCCTGGATACCTGTTTCCGCTCCGACAATTCGCGCTCCTGTTATTAAAGAGTTCTGCTTAACCGCCACTTCGCCTTCGAGATCTTCGCTCCTGATTTTGAGCACAGCAGTTTCCAGCCGAGGCCCAGTCATTATCGACTTGAGCGCGGAAACTAGACCGGCTTCGTCTAGCTGAAAACTAACATCTGAGATCATTATCTTGAAAGTGATCCTGTGCAGACAAATGCCCTGGTATGACACGGCATCCTACGAAATGTACCCAGACTGAAGGCAATCCATGCACAGGGCGTGCGTAATCACTCGTTGGCAGGCACCGGACACCCGGTGGCAGGCTGCGTAGGATTGGTAGATCGCCAGTAGATTTTCGCAGCATAGTCAATAATGCCGGCCACGGCCGGTTTGCGTAAATTGCAAAGTCCGATTACTGATACATGCTCATCAGGGAAAAGTAGAATTGCCGGAGCTGCACCTCTGGTGCCACCATGCACGGAGATGGTAGTTCGATCGCCATAAGAAGAGTCGGCGCTGATATTCCAACCGAATGCCCAAGGCACCAGCTTGCCATTAGCCAATGGCGGTCGGTCTACAAACATCGTTTTGTAGTCTTCTTTTGAGAGCAATTGCTGGTGCAAAAGAGCCGACGTGTATTTGACGAGATCGTCCGAATTGGAGAAAAGCGTTTCGGAAGCGTAGTCAACTTCAGGATCAAAATATTTGATTTTTCGTAAAGGGCCGCGCCCTTGCTCATCATCATAGGGGGTAACAATGGATACGCCGGATGCAAGCGAAACGAGAGTACCGGTCGAATTCATGGACAGAGGCGCAAGAATTGTCTTCTTCAGTGCGTCAATGTAGCTGTCACCTGTAACTTTCTCAATTACGGTGCCTAGAGTTCCATAACTGGCATTCGAGTTGAGATATTGGCTGCCCGCCGGCAATAATGTCTGCTTCTGAGCAATTTGAAACTCCTCGGGCCAAGGTTTTTCATGCAACTCGTTGAAACTTGGTATGCCGGCAGTCATCGTTGCTAACTGTCTGATCGTCAGCGGTTTCCAAGAATCCGCAAGTTTGTCCAAATATTTGGAAAGCGGAGCATCAAGCTGAATTTGCTTCTTGTCCACAAGCGACAGCAGGGAGCAGGCAGTAAAGGTTTTCGAGAGCGCAGCAACGCCAAAGATAGTTTGCGGAGTAACCGGTTGTTTGCTTTCCAGATCGCAAACTCCAAAGCAACGCTGATAAATGATGTGATCGTCTTTGACAATCGTGAGCGCAAGAGCTGGTATCTGCTGCTCGTCCATTGTGTAAATCACCATGTCGTCGATCAATTTCTTTGTTGCATCAGATGCGGTGCCAATGGCAGCAGGTGCGGAGCTGGCAGTAGCATGATCTGAGGCGACAGATATTTTGACGCCAGGCTCAGCAGAGTCTTTCTGCGCGGCGGCGGGAAGACAAAACAGGATGGCAGAAAGTGCCTGAGCCACTAAGAGGGCTCCGGTAAGGGCAGGCTTTTTAGCGGATGCCTGCGCGGCCAGGTTTCGAAGCAGGTGCAACGCCTGCGCTCTCAGGGCGGCCATGCGCTAATTATTCTCGTGCAGTTTGCGTACTTCTTCCGTTATCTTCGGAACCACTTCAAAAACATCACCGACCACTCCATAATTGGCAAATTTAAAAATCGGAGCGTCAGGATCTTTATTGATAGCCACGATCACCTTCGAAGACGACATCCCGGCCAGGTGCTGGATAGCGCCCGAGATGCCGATCGCGATGTAGAGCTGCGGGCTAACGGTCTTTCCTGTTTGCCCTACCTGATGCTGATGCCCGATCCAACCTGCATCTACAACAGCGCGGCTGGCACCGAGCGCGGCACCAAGTACGTCGCACAGATTCTGCAACATTGCCCAGTTCTCCGGACCCTTAATGCCCCTGCCACCAGATACGATGATAGAGGCTTCGCTCAGCTCGACTTTCTGCCCTTCGGCAGCCTCGGTCTTGACCACACGGGCTCTGATCCGCTCAGGCTTCACAGCCAGCTCTTCTACCGCTGCGCTGTGGGCGGCATTTGCCTCGCCGGTTTTGAAAACATTGGCCCGCAAGGTAACGAAAGCGACAGGAGATTCAAATTCGAAGGCACCATAAGCCTTGCCTGAATACATCGGCTTAACCGGTACCAATCCTTGCCCTTCATTCTTGAATTCCATCACATCAGAAACGCAAGGTGCATCCAGGCGCGCTGCTGCTCGCGGCATCAAGTCTTTGGCCATTGCCGTCACGGCAGCGAAGACATAACGAGCATCGCTTTTGCGGGCAGCTGCCACCAACGCATCGGTGTAGGCTTCAGTGGAGTAGTCGGCAAAATCTGCACCATCGACGGTGTAGATCTTGGCTGGTCCATACTTGCTGATTTCAGAATGCAACGATTTGACGTTTTCACCTATGACCACGGCGCTGACTGAGCCACCGACAGCGCTTGTTTGCCTGGCCGCCTCAGAAAGCGCTTCCAAACTGGCTTTCCTTATCTGCCCTTTGCGCTGTTCGATAAAAACGAGAATCCCTTCTGACATTTCTGCTCTCCTGCTGCGCCTGTATCAAATAACTCTTGCTTCAGATCTTAAAAGCTCGACCAGCGTCTTCGCCTGCGTGCCGGCATCGCCTTCAATTTTCTTGCCGGACGGTCTAATCGGCGGCAGAGAAAGCTCTTTCATCTTTACCTTGCGCGCAATCGTGCCCTCTATTCCAAGAGCGGCGGCATCTTTGACGGCAATCTCTTTCTTGCGCGCTGCCATGACGCCCTTGATCGACGAGTATCGCGGCTCGTTCAACCCTTTTTGGGCGCTGATTACAGCAGGCAGAGTGCCTTCAATAAACTCATGCGCTCCTTCGATTTCACGCTCTGCTTTGAATGTCGAACCATCGATCTCCAGCTTCACAACGACTGTGGCCTGTGGCCAATCAAGAAGCTCTGCCAATATTGACGGCACCTGGTTGTTGTCGCCCCCAACTCCTTGCTGCCCGCATAAAACCAGATCGTAGCCACCATCTTTGATGGCGCAAGCAAGCACGCGTGCCGTGCTGAGCGGATCAAGATTGACGAACTGGGCATCTTTCAGGTGCGTGCCTGTGTCGACGCCACGAGCCAGCGAGTCTCGAATCACATCTGTGCACTCGTCACCGCCCAGGGAAATGACTGCCGTTTCGCCGCCATGCTTTTCTTTCAAGCGTAACGCTTCTTCAACAGCGTACTCATCATAAGGGCTGGCAATAAACTTAACACCGTTCGTATCAATGTTGAGCTTGTCGGCGGCAACAGAGATTTTCGTTTCCGTGTCTGGAACCGCTTTTAGGCACACCGCAATCTTCAACGACCTACCTCCTGGGCTGATATGGCAGGTCAAATTATAGGTTGTGCCGTCGTCAACTCCGTCATTTACCAGCTTTTCTTAAGTTAGGAGCTACTCGCCATCGTTGACAACAGATGGCGGTGGGGCAACATGCGATGGAGGTGGTGGTTCTTTCTTGGGATAACCCGACAACCCTGTCTCAGAGAGATAGCACTTCTCTTGATCACACCAGACGATCTGCTCGACCAGTTCATCGGGATCGTCCACAACAGTAATCAAATCCAATTCAGCTTCAGTCAAGAAGCCTCGTTTCACAACATCCTTTTTCAGCCAGTCAAGCAGGGGCTGCCAGAAAGTGGAGTCAACAAGAAAGAGAGGAAAATGTTTTATGCGCCGTGTTTGAATTAATGTCAAAGCCTCGAAAAGCTCATCCAGACTGCCAAAACCACCAGGCATGATGATGAATGCAACGGCATATTTGACGAACATAAGCTTGCGCACAAAGAAATAGCGAAAATCCACCGATACGGTCTGGAATTGATTGTGGTTTTGTTCGCGTGGCAAGTGAATGTTCAGGCCGATAGAGCTGCCACCGGCTGAAATAGCGCCACGATTTCCGGCTTCCATGATGCCCGGTCCACCACCGGTAATGACGGCAAATCCACGCTCAGCCAACTTGCGCCCGATTGTCTCTGCCAGGATGTATTCGGGATCGCCTGGTCTGCAGCGCGCCGATCCAAACATCGAAACAGCCGGACCAATGCGCGACAGTTCATCGAAACCTTCTACCAACTCAGACATGATGCGAAAGATGCGCCAGGTGTCTCGCGCCGTCATTTCCTCAAGAACAAATTGTGTCTCCGACATTTTTGACTCCTCAGTGAGAGCCCGGCCTCTCTAGCCGGAAAGAAATACTTGGAGGGCATGCGAATCGGGAATCAGCCCGGTTTTGATTGATGCTTCCAATCGCGTTAAGTCTTTGCGCTTCTTAATTAATCTCTCCATCGGTATTTTAGACAAGCGCTTGAGATCCTTTTCTACCATTATAGGAGCCGCCTTGAGCTCTGCGGCGATACGTCTGACTAACTCGGACGGCGGCAACTCCTTTCTGTTGATTCCCGGACCGGACGGCGACTCCCGATTGAATTTCTCGGCTAAAGCTTTAGTCAGAATCCATTTCGAAAGCATCGTCTGCAATGTGGCAACCAGTGGCATCGCGCTTTGCCGCTCCGTCATCTCTTGCGCAGAAGCAAGCGCCTCTTTGCCTTTGCCTGAGAGCCAGTGATCGGCCAGCACAAAGACGTGATTATGGTAAGGGCTGAGCGCGACTACGACCTTATGGGTAATGTGTTTTTCCGGCAAAATGTATACAGCCGCTTTTTCCAATTCTGAGGAGATCTGGCGCAGATTGGCTTCCGTGCCGTCCAAAAGATACGACATAGCCTCATCTTCAATGGTGGCGCCAAATGTCTTTGCCTCTTTTCGACACCACGATTCCAGTTTTGGATTGCGACTGCCGACGTAGAATTTCTCTTTCGTATGCGATTCCAGAGTCGCATGTTTCATGACCGCCTTGGATGTCTTCAATGTCGAATCAAAGTTAAACGGGCACGAAAAAATGACGTGAGTGTTTTCAAAAACTGCAGTCAAAGCTTTTTCTAACTCATCCAAAAGCTTGTCTTTATTGTCTTTAGGCTTGCTGTCATCAGGTTTGGCAGAATCATCCGCACCCTTTGTCTTCTTTTTCGTGAACAAATCGCAGCGATCGATAAGCACCACTTTATTGCCAAAGCCAAAGGGCAAACTGCCGGCAGCATTAATGATTTCGGCGAGTGAGGGATTGTCGAGCCTCAGTAAATTGACCGCTGCCCAGGACGGATCGAGCAGCGAATTCTTCAGTTGTTGCACACGCCGCGACAACTCAAACTCTTCATCACCAGCCAAGATTAAGACAGGCATAAGACAGGCACAACTCCTCAGACAATGCCGGATGCTTCTGATTTTAGCCGCTTGCCTGTTGCGATAAAGTAGCTTCTTTTCGCCACCGAAGTCGTCAGGTCGCCCATGCGTTCGAGAAAGCGGGCGCAGAAGAGAAATTGGGCGCGCATTTGCGCGCTGTCCGAGTCTTGAGAGCCCAGATCAGACAACAGTTTTTTCGACAAGACATCGTCAAGATAATCGACCTCACTGTCTCGATGCAAGATTTCATGCGCCTTTTGCTCGGCATCAGTGATAAAGCATAAGAGCGCTTCTTGCACCATTTTGTGGACAACAGCGGCCATCTCCGGCAGCTCGGGTGGAATATCGAGATTGTCTTCCCGAGCCCATGAGCCGATGCGAGCCACTCGATTAGCATGGTCGGCCATGCGTTCAAACTTTGAGGCAATGGTAGTGCTGACAAAAAGAGTGCGAATATCTTTGGCTGGCAGTGTCTCTTTCTCGACCAGGAGATCGAGGCATTTTTCCTCAATCTCTTGATAGGCATCGTTGATTTTTTCCTCTTGCGACTCAATAAAATGTAAGTCTGCCGAAGGCTCTTTGCGCAGCATGCGCAACATCTCTTCCACCGTGCGATCGACCATTCGCCCTAAAGCAAGCACATCCTCTTTAAACAAAGTAATTGCTTCTGGTTTCACGTCAAAATTCCTCTGGCCAATTGTCTACTCATGAGTGGGTGGATTGAGTCGGTATCCTGATCTGTGCACGGTTTCCAAAAGTGTTGGATTCTTGGGGTCTGCTTCCAGTTTTTGCCGCAACCATCTTACGTGCACGGCCACAGTTTTCACATCGCCGTCGAAATCAGAGCCCCACACCTGATTGAGCAACGTCTCCGTGGAAAGCGTTTTACCAGCATTTTGCATGAGCACTCTTAAAAGATTGAACTCTTTAGGCGATAAATCAATCTGACGGTCGTGCCACTTCACGCTTTTGGCTTCATCATCAAGGATCAAAGTTCCAAGCTGGATGCGCACTGCTTTGACAGCCCCTTTGCCGGCCCGGCGCAGAAGCGCCTGCACCCTGGCCAACAACTCAATGGCGCTGAATGGCTTGGCCAGATAATCATCCGCTCCTGCAGCCAGACCTGTGGCAACATCAGCCGGGGTGGCGCGACCGGTGAGCATGAGAATAGGCACATCGGAAGCGCGTGAGCGAATAAGCTTGCAGATCTCCGGGCCGACCATATCGGGCAACATCCAATCCAAGATAATTAGAGCCGGCGCCACGTCATCGAACTTGGCCAGCGCCAGGGAGCCGTTGTTGAAGGAGCAAACGTTGTATCCATGCCGTTTTAGATTGTATTCCAGGGTTTCAATGATCGTCTCATCATCGTCTACCATCATCACTTTAAGAGGCTCTGTTGCTGTCATCTGACGGTGCTCCTCGGCGGCGGAAATTCCAGTTGGAACTTGGACCCGCGCCCTTCTTCGGATGTCACTGAAATCTTTGCTCCATGCAAATCAGCGATGTGTTTGACGATCGAAAGACCGAGCCCGGTGCTGCCTCGTGTCTTAGCGCGGTCGATGCGATAGAACCGCTGAAATATTTTTGGGATTTCCTGCGCCGCCATGCCGATTCCTGTGTCCTCGACCGAAAAAATACCAGGTTCCGCTCCCGAGGCAATCGTGATCGTTCCTCCTTCAGGAGTGAATTTGATCGCGTTCTCGACCAGATTCAATAATACTTGATCGAGCTGCTCAGGGTTAGCGAAGATATAGAAGCCAGGCTCTATTTGCATATGCATTCGGATCGACTTTTCTTGCGCCTGTTTTTTGGTCGTCTCAATTGCATCTAGCGCCCTGGTTTCAAGCGCCACCCAAAATTTCTGGACATCGCGGCTTGAGGATGTTTGCTCCACGGAAAGAAGGTCGACAACCAGACGTTGTAAGCGATCAACCTCAGTCTGAGCCCGATTGAGCATGCGCCGGGCGGCGTTTTGATCTTCCAGGGCGCCATCCAGGAGCGTTTCAATCAGCAATTTGAGGTTGGCTATCGGTAATCGCAGCTCGTGCGATACCTCGGCAATCCAATCAGCATCGCGTTTAGGCTCGGCTGCAGGCGCATCGGTTGCGGTCATTGGCTCGGCATCGGGTACAGTCACAGGCTCGTTGCCGGACGCAGCCGAACTGGCGGACTCCAGCTCGGTCTTGCCGATGCTTTCCTCTTTCTTATAGCTCATCTGCAGGTCCATTCTTTTGGTTGCCACTTGGAAAATAGTAACTGATGCGCGGTTAAAAATCGGCGCACCGCTCTCAGTGGCAGCGATGTAACGAAGCATTTCGAACACGAGATCTGCCCAGCACGATACAATCTGCTTCACTCATCAGTAATAAAGGGGATCTTATCTTGGCACCGCTGACATTGCTCATCCTCGACGGTTGGGGGTTCACAACGCAAACAAAAGGAAATGCCATCAGGTCCGCGAAAACTCCTCATTACAACGACCTTCTGGAAAGATTTCCGCACAGCTTGCTGCACGCCTCCGGAGAGTACGTCGGACTGCCGCCGGGGCTGATGGGCAACTCCGAGGTTGGACATTTAACAATTGGTGCCGGCCGAGTTGTGACACAAAAATTGACGCTCATCTCTTCCACAATTGCCGACGGCACATTTTTCAAGAATCCGGTGCTGACATCAGCCATTGAAAACGTGCAAAAGAAGAATTCCACTCTTCACTTGATCGGTTTAGTCTCGGATGGGTGCGTGCATTCCAGCCCCGATCATCTGGATGGATTAATAGAGTTAGCCAAACGAAACCATATCAAACAGTTTGTCGTGCATCCCATTTTGGATGGACGCGATACGCCGCCAAGATCGGCCCTGAGATTCATGAGGGAGTTGCAAGAAAAGTTAGCCGGTGTCGGACAAATTGGTGTTGTCTGCGGGCGTTACTACGCCATGGACAGAGACACTCGCTGGGAAAGAGTAGAGAAATATTGGCGAGCATTGGTGCTGTCGGATGCCACCAAGTCTGATTCCGCCACCCAGGCAGTGCAACATTCTTATGATCAAAATGTCGGTGATGAGTTTGTTTTACCGGCTGTTGTGACAACCAATCCGATTTCTGAAGGTGACAGCGTGGTCTGCTTCAATTTCCGCCCCGATCGGGTGCGTGAGATCAGCAGAGCCCTGACCCAGACTGATTTTGATGGCTTTGCCAGACCATCGGTGCCTTCCATATATTATGCCTGCCTGACCGAATATGATGCCAAGCTAAATTTGCCCGTGGCATTCAATCCGTCGCAACTGCCGGTGCAAGATACAAGCAACACGTTGCCTGAATTTTTGTCGTGCCACCACATGGCTCAGTTCCATACGGCAGAAACAGAGAAATACGCACATGTCACTTACTTTCTCAACGGCGGCAGAGAGGAGCCATGCGAGGGAGAAGTTCGCCACTTGATCCCGTCGCTGAAAATTGCCACATACGATCTGGAACCAAAAATGCAGACGCCTCAAGTTTGCGATATTGTCTGTCAATCCATAGCTTCTGACAAATATCCGTTTATCGTTTTAAACTTGGCCAACCCTGACATGGTCGGTCATACTGGCATTCTGGAAGCGGCTGTGGTGGCAGTAGAATCAGTCGATCATGCTTTTGCCCTGATACTGGAAGCAACCCGTGAAGTAAAGGGATCACTTGTTATTACGGCCGATCACGGCAACTGCGAGCAGATGATCGATTACAAAACGGGCGAGCCGCACACGGCCCACACAACCAACCTGGTACCATTTATAGTGGCAGACTTCAGCGCCGCCAACGCAGACAAAAGCGCACATTGGAAATTGATAGATGGTGGATTGGCAGATGTGGCGCCAACTATTTTGGAAATTATGGGATTGACCAAACCCAAGGAAATGACGGGAATATCGCGGTTGTCTGGATAAGTCGGTACATCCTCCAACAACAATGAGAAACCGCAACCGGCAACCTGCTCCGATACGGTAAAATTGTGTAGTTACGAGGCTGAGCAGCATGGCACTCGATTTTCCTAAATCGCTGGCTCTTCTCAATTCGGGATTGGAATCAGCTGAGCACGCCGCTTTCGTTGCCAGGCTGGCAGCCGCGCGAAATAGCTGAACCGACAGGTTACGGTCTACCTACCTCGGCCTACCTACCTCGTTACACCAAATTTGGTGAAGATTTTTGAGCTCGCAGAAAAGTTCAATCAGCTGCTAAGCAGCCCCAGGCAATGGTTTTGGGTGACCAGGATGACAAGACGGAATTACACCATATTTGGTGTAACGAGGTAGGCCCGATCAAAGCCCTCATCGAGCTCTTCACAGCGCCGTGCCAAGGACTTGGGCACCCGGATGCGGTGGAAAACTACGCAACGGGCCACGTTGCCAATCTTCCCAGCGGGCTGTATCGTTCGCGTATTGGATCATCCGTTCTTCAGATCGTGCCTCGCAGATATGACATCACGCGCCACCACCCCTGATGGCATTATCGATCTTAATTCGACAACCGGGTACATCCGGTCAAACACATTGAGTTTGCTCAATTTAAGCCAATATGTCAAACTTCATTTGGGAACAGTCATAGTCAGAAGTTAATACACAGACTCTACGTACGCTATATGTCGAGGTCCAAATGACTCAAAAGCATTTACAGTTTCTTGTCTTCTTGGCTCTTACTTGTGCCACGCCTTGCTTTGCCAAAGATGCCACAGAAGCAACCTGGAATACCTATATGGCAGAAGGCAATCGAGCATTCAAGCAAAGCGATTATGTGCAGGCAGAAAAGGAGTTCTCATTAGCGGTTGAGCAAGCGGGCAAGTTCGGTGCTGACGACAAACGCTTAGGTAGCAGCCTCAATTCGCTAGGCATGGTGTATCGGTCGCAGGGTAAATACGACGAGGCTGAGAAAATTTACAAACGCTCCTTAGACATAGCCAAGGCTCACGGCCTTATGGATACGGATGTGGCTGCCACTCTTAATAACCTGGCCATGCTTAACGGTGTGCAAGGCAAAACAGATGAGGCAGAAATGCTCTTTAAGACTGCACTGGGAATTGACGAAAAGGTTCTCGGTCCGGATCATGCCAATGTCGCTACCGACCTTAACAACCTGGCAGAATTGTACCGAAGAATGCACAAGACGAAGGAGGCAGAGCCGCTTTATAAGCGGGTTGTGGCAATCAGGGAGAAAGTGCTTGGACCCATGCATCCCGATCTGGCATACACTCTCAACGGACTGGGTGTCTTCTACTGCGAACAAGGGAAATATGCAGAGGCCGAACCACTCTTCGAGCGTGCACTGGCAATTGATGAAAAGGCACTTGGTGCAAATGATCCAGCGGCGGTGATTACCATGAAAAACTACGCCAGTTTGTTAGTCGAAACAAAAAGAGAGGCAGAAGCGAAGAATCTGGAGGCGCGAATCGAGGCTATTGAGGATCAGCAATAGCGAATACCATGCCACCACCAGAGATGCCATTGATTGCCCGGTTTCAGCGCAATACGCTGCAGATATTTCTTATGACATTGATGTTCTTTTCCACAACCCCATCCTTTGCGGATGAAATCTCTAGCGTCACTGTTCGAACTCAAAATTTCGAGGTTGTGAAGGTCGTAAATGATAAGGAATCGCTTCAGCAGTTTGAAAAACTCTGGCAAAGTAAGACAAAGTTGAAATCAACAACGCCCAAGAAGTGGATTTTCAAAATCGATATTAAAAGCAAGGGTCATTCAGTGCGTCAACACCAAGGTTCTGGAGCCGCGTCTGTATGCACAAATTATTAATAGGTCTTTTATTGATGTTGCCTCTGATCTTTGGGCAAGCACTGCGAGCACATGCAGCGCCACCACAAGCCTCACGTCACCCCCAACATCTGCCGAACCTTCAATTTATACGCTCACCACGTCAGCGAATTTTGTTCAATGACAACTGGCGCTTTCGCAAGAATGATCCGCCGGGTGTCGGGGGCAAATTGAGTTATGAACAGATGAAGGGCTGGATTGAGGACAGCGGTGCCGACTTCAGCAAGTCACGTGCAGCGGTCAAACCAGGTGGCAATCCCGGTGCAGACGTAGCATTCGTCAAAAGCAATTTTGACGATAGCAAGTGGGATGTGCTGACCTTGCCTCATGACTGGGCTGTGAAAGGTCCTTTTGAGCCTGGCAAAGCTGATCCTGCAACAGGACGGCTGAAGTTCTGGGGACCCGTGTGGTATCGCAAACACTTCAATATTCCACAGGCAGATGCGAACAAGAAGATTTATCTCGATGTGGACGGCGCCATGTCTTACTCGCAGGTCTGGTTGAACGGGCAGTTCGTGGGCGGCTGGCCTTATGGCTATGCATCCTTCCGCCTGGATTTGACACCATTTGTGAAAACAGGCAAAGAGAATCTGCTTGCTATCCGTCTTGATAGCCCGCCAGAATCATCTCGCTGGTATCCTGGCGCCGGCATCTATCGCAATGTGTGGCTGGTTAAAACAGCTCCCGTGCATGTCGGACAATGGGGCACATTCGTGACTACGCCAAATGCCACTGCTGCCGGGGGCACGGTAAAACTGCAAGTAAAGATCGATAATGACACCGCTGCTGATACTATCGTCTCCCTCAAGAACAGAATCTACGAGCTTGATCGAGAGGGCGTCAAAGGTAAACTGGTGGCAACGTCGCAGACGAACGGTTTGCTGATTGGTGGCAAACAGTCTAAATCGACAAGAGCGCAATTGGCTGTGACACAGCCGAAGCTATGGAGCATTAAGACTCCGAATCGTTATGTTGTTGTCACGTCCATTGAGCACAATGGCGCGCTGCTAGACACTTACGACACACCTTTCGGCATCCGCACGATCAAATTCGATTCTGATAAAGGGTTCCTTCTCAACGGCGAACATGTGCGGTTGAACGGCGTTTGCAATCATCACGATCTGGGTGCGCTCGGAACAGCGCTCAATGTTCGGGCTCTGGAACGCCAGCTCGAGACGCTCAAAGAGATGGGATGCAATGCCATTCGCACATCACACAATCCTCCGGCGCCTGAATTACTTGATTTGTGCGACTCAATGGGCTTTGTCGTTATGGATGAAGCGTTTGATTGCTGGGTCAAGGAAAAGCGCCCTGGTGACTACCATTTGCTCTTCCCCGCGTGGCACGAAAAGGATTTACGCGCTCAGATTCGTCGCGACCGTAATCACCCATGTGTTGTTTTGTGGAGCATCGGCAACGAGATCGCCGAGCAAGACAACCAGGCTGGTCACGAAATCGCACGCCAGCTTGTCGAGATCGCGCACCAGGAAGATACAACCCGTCCAGTGACTGCCGCCTGTCATAGTCTGGATGCTGGTTACAACGGTTTTCAAAAAATCGTCGATGTTTTTGGTTACAACTACAAGCCAAAAGAGTATGGGCGATTTCATGAAAAGAATCCAGCAATAGCCCTCTTTGGCAGCGAGACTGCCTCTTGCATCAGCTCGCGCGGGGAATATTTTTTCCCCGTCAGTGAAAATCAGTCTGATGGCAAGGACGGTCATCAGATCAGTTCGTATGACTTATATGCGCCGTGGTGGGCTACCACACCTGATCTTGAGTTTGCAGCACAGGATAAGAATCCAAATGTCGCCGGCGAATTTGTCTGGACCGGATTCGATTACATTGGTGAACCAACACCATATGACGAGAGCTCATCCTCATCACGCAGCTCTTATTTCGGCATCTTGGACCTGGCTGGTTTCAAGAAAGACCGTTTCTATCTTTATCAAGCAAAGTGGCGTCCGGATTTTCCTATGGCACATATATTGCCTCACTGGAACTGGCCCGAGCGCATTGGACAGACCACACCCGTGCACGTTTACACATCAGGTGACGAGGCGGAATTGTTTCTCAACGGTAAATCGCTTGGTCGCAAAAAGAAAGGCAACTACGAGTATCGACTGCGCTGGAACGATGTAGTCTATGCCCCCGGTGAACTAAAGGTGGTGGCATACAAGAACGGTAAAGAGTGGGCTGCCGAGGTGGTCAAAACAAGCGGACCGGCTGCCAAACTCACTTTGCAGGCAAACAGAAATTTAATCAAAGCCGACGGACGCGACCTGGCTTTTGTTACTGTCAGCATCACGGATAAAGATGGACAAGTGGTGCCGCGCTCGAAAAACGAAGTTAGTTTCTCTGTCGAAGGTCCTGGAGAAATCGTTGCCACCGACAATGGTGACCCAACTGATCCAAAAATATTCTCTGCCCATGAGCGCAAGGCTTTCAACGGATTGTGTCTGGCAATAGTTCGCGCCAAAAGAGCAGGGGCGATTACTCTTAAGGCGCAGTCGAATGGATTGGATTCCGCCACCGTCCAAATAACGGGACAGAGGGAACCTGGCTGCTCGGGGATACGTGGTGAATCATCACCGCTGCTTAGGTTTGCGTTAGCAAAGTAACCTAGACAGATGAAGTCAACCTTCCCTACAATCGACAGCTATTGAAAACCTCCGAGGGTTATGGCGGAATCTCAGGGAAAAACCGAGCAAATGCAGCCCTGGCTGGCGTTGCGTCTGACGAAGGCAAGAGTCTCTCTGGCTCTGGCTGGATTTGTTGCGATTAATCTGGCGGTTTTAACCTGGCTTGGTCCGGCCAATGCGCCGCTTCGCGCTTCTTCCTTTTCCGATAGCAATTGCACCAGTCCGATGTACGGAACCTGGACCTGGTGGATGGCCCGCGGTTTCGTGCAAAACAGTCTCAACGGGGCTCCTGATATTGCCTTAATGGGTAGCTCGCAAGTCAATTCCCCATCTTGGGCGGCTGATGCGCGCTGGTTGCATAAATCGGTCGATTGCCTGGAGCACCGCAAAATCGTATATCTGGGTGAGGCTCTTAAGAATCTTTCGCCGCTGGCAAAGCCATGCACTGTTGTCAATTGCGCGGTGCAAGGCGGCATGGCGTCAGACTATTACATGATCGAGCGCACCTTGTTTCAAGATAACCATCGTCCAAAACTGACGATTATCTGTCTATCGCCCCGTGACTTCATCGACAATAAGCTGCCCTCAGCAAGTTCGACTGAGCCGTTTCGCTTTTTCGCGCGTTTCATGGACGCGGGCAAGTTGACTGAATTGGCATATCCGAATTTGCAAGAACGCTTATTCGCCAGGCTGGACACCGCGCTTAGCCGCATGCCGGTACGGCGATTAAGCGATTTTGGACTGGCGGGGATCAAGCAGATATCTTCTCAAATAAGCTCGTTATCCGAAAATTCTCACTCGTCATCGCAAGCGGCGAAAGTGGCTGCTGCTGCTAATGTTGATGAGGTGGCGGCGCAGCCAACCGTGTTCTCGAATGGCTCGAGCATGGCAGTGTTGGGGCCACTACCGGCCAAACAGAATGCCCCTCACACTACAATCGCTCTGGCCAAGGCTATCTCCAACCGGCAATTGCAAGTAAAGCTCGGTGAGTGGGTCGTGCCACCAGATATGCAGAACATTTTCGTCGACAATTCTGTTGAATACAAAATTCGTTATTCCAACCCAAATCCTCCTAGCTACGCAATTCAACAATCATTCTTTCGCGAGCTGCTTTCTGATTTGCAAAAGCGCGGATGTTCTGTGCTAGTGGTGGAAATGCCGACTTTACCAAGTAATCGCGCACTTTTGCCGCAGAAGTTTTGGAGTGATTATCAACAGTCGTTGAGCTCAGCATGCGAGAAAACCGGCGCTTCCCTGGTTGATTTTTCTGCGGATGCCGACTTTCAAAAGAGCGACTATGTCGACACGGTTCATTTGAATGACTTTGGTGGACTTAAGTTCTTTAGCAAACTGGCCAAGGCCGTAGTCGCCGACAAGCGCCTGGCTCAGAGTTTAACGGCTCAACCAGGACTGGCTTCACGCGATCCGGGAGCGCAGGCGTCTCGCCTGCTTCCAAACCCGGGAGCGCAGGCGTCTCGCCTGCTTCCAAAGCAAGAAGTTTACTGAGGCTTGGTGGTTCCTCATCGTTACCTACCTCGTTACACCAAATTTGGTGTAGATCTAACAAACCAGAGAGCGTGCCAAAACCTTGATCCGACACGGGTTTGAGCCAGATCGTCTTGTTCAAAGCCTTCACCAAATTTGATGTAACGGCATAGGGTCCATTTTGCAGTCCCCTTTAGTGTCGTTTGTTCAGTGTCGGAAATACCCCAAAACGGCCTAGTCTTAGAGCTAGTACTTCCAACTTTTATCGGCGTAGAACACAATCCAGCCGCCTATTGTGCTCACCAAGCAGAGGACTAAGAGTGTGATGCTGAGGATTCTGGCGGCACGCTCACCAAAACGAGAGAAGCCACCCAGAATCAGCGCCAGCAGAGGCAGCTCTGCAGGAAAGAGATATCTGCCGTGCGGACCGGAAAGCCCTGAAGCAGTCACGTAAAATGCCGCCACCATATTTAGTGCGGCACAGACTGTGAGAAACTGCCAGACAGCGGTTTCGACTGCCGACTCTGGCGCCGAATCGGCAGACTTGGGAGCATCAGCTGAACCGGCTGAATCGGCTGAACCGACTACCTTCATCTTCCGCCAGTATCCACCACAGGCGACCAGGCACAACCCTAAGAATGCGAAGTACAGAGGGCGCCACAAGTAGCGATTCATAAAACCGAAGAGTCCCCAGAAATCAAAGAAAACGAAGCGCCACCAGGACAGCTTGTCGATGTATGGCCATGGCAGAATGGGCTTTCCATCAACGTGTGGAAGCACTTTTTCCCAGAGAATGTACATTGTCCGCGTGCCCAGACAATCGTGGTTGAATTCGAAATAGTTGCGCACATACCACCATATGCTGGTCGTAGCCAGTGTTCCACCGAACGCGGCAAGCACCTTAAGTGTCTCAATCAGTGAGATTGCTTGCAGCCTGCATGCCGACCAGAGACCGAAGGCTAAGGCGGCGACAAGGGCCAGGCTGTTAGTTTTGCAGAGCACAGCCCAGCCCATCAGAAAGCCTGTTAACGATGCTTTTCCGATTGTCACTTTGCCCTTTATGCTGCGCACGCAAAGACAAATGGCCAGTGAACAAAGCGTTGTCACCAAGCCGTCTGTGTTGGTGTAAGACTGGGTGAATACCAGCTGTGGATGTACCACTACCAATAGTGGCAACATTATGGATAGGAAGCGGTTGCTAAAGAGCTCTTTTCCGAGTAGAAATGCGGCAAGCATTGTCGGGAAGCCGGCGATCAGAGTACCCAGCCTGGCCGCTAAGCGGAAATTTTCACTATCCGCGAACATGCCGGCAAGCGCGTTTGGTAAATAACCAAAAGGCGGTAAGGGACCGTAGATGGCGACATTGCCGGCGCTGATTATTTCAGCATACGAGGGAGCGCATCGATGAGTGCTCAAAAAATGAGCCACCCAGAGGTGATTGGCTTCATCGGGCGCTTCCATAAGGGGGACCGACAAAAGCCAGGGTAAGCGCAGGGCAAAGTAGCCAAGACTGAGAAGTAGGATATATGGAATGTCCTTTCGCATCGCATAGAGTGTACTCTCAACGCTACCGGCATTTCATGAGCTTGTTGGCCGCGAACCTTGAATCTCCATGACACCCATGGGTTGGACGAATCCGACACTCTCACGGCGCTGCCCTCGCTGCTAAACCAGACTTACTTTGAGAGTACCAGCCTCATGTTTGCAGGTTGTAAAGCCGGGGGTTGGATCTGATTACCACTACGCACAGGAAATCACGGTAGGCGGCTAGAAAGAAACGGGGTTAATGCAAACAAAAGGTGCAGCCTATGAGTTCACAGGCTTCACCTCGTTTGTTGCGTTACACGGCTCCACTAATGTTATGCCGCAGAAGACTTGTCCAGTAGCACTTGATCTGGTTACATTTCAACCCGGAGGAAGATTTTTTGCCAAAGCTAGACGCTATCGAATGGGAAAAATTGGCACACGCTTACGGCACCGCAGAGGATGTTCCGAAGTGGTTAGACCAACTGCGAACAGCAACCACTGACGATGTCGCCGAAGAAGCGATGGAGTACCTGTTTGGTGTTCTCTGGCATCAATATACGGTATATGGGGCGACTGCTGCAGCCACACCATTTCTGGTAGAGGCGCTCAATTATTGTCGTCCGATCATACGTTCAGATCTTCTCCGCCTATTGGACCTGATTGCTGATGGCATGAGTTATCTTGACCAGCACGAGGGGTTGCTTCTTGCCTGCGAGTCAGAGGCAGTAAACAGTGAAGAATACCAGGTGCAAAAGCAGCGAGAGCTTTGTTGGGTTGCTGATTGCGTGAGGTCCGTCTGGACAGGGCTTGATTGCTATGTCGACTTGCTCGATGATCCGTCGCTCCAGATGCGCATTAACGTATCCCATTTGTTAGCGACTTTGTTGAGCAAGGATAAGGCTTGTCGCCCGACACATCTGGAGGATGTGGATCGTAAAGTTTCTAATCTTCTGAAAGATTCTCTATCTGCCGATTCCGAGTCTCTTGTTCAATGCAGTTACGTATTTGCACTCACATCCATCCCAGCGCGAAAACAAGACAACGTGCTTTTCTTAGAGCAACTGATGAAGGACATGACTGATCCCAGGCTCAAAATCTCAATTGCTCTAGCGACACGACTGCTTGAACAAATGGATGGTGCTGTGGAAGTTTTGATTGATGCCCTGACAAGATCTGCGGAAACCGATCGCCTTTATAAAAGCGACTTGGAATGGCCATGGTTTGACCGATGGTTGCGGTTTCAGCTTGTTGGCTGCCTCTGTGCACTGCCGCAAGAACGCCTGGGACAACTTATGCCTGCGCTGCTGGCAACAATTGATCGGGCCAGTGACATGACCGCCAATGAAGATCTGGCTCCCATTCTTAGATATGCATTTCAAGGACAAAAGGTGAATCCAGAAATGGGCATCCAGCAGTTGTCCAAACCGCAAAACTTGCTTTTGCAACGGATTTATGACAATGAAAAGTTATTGACAGGCAAGTCTGGAAATGCCGAGCTTGTTTTTAGCAAGATCGGCTTGAGTGCTCGACGGGATGGATGGAAGGATCTGCTGGGTTTTGAGCAGACTTGACTCCTTTCATGTCCATTCGTCTCGCCTACGTCAGCCATCAACCTTTTTGCCGATCTCTGATGATGGAAAGATCTTGCCTCCAGATACGGTGCCCCAGATTTTGATATCACGGATATGCTCCGGGGCGACGTCGTGCGGATTCTCTTCGAGCACAACGAAGTCAGCAAATTTGCCTGCAACATGCTGGCCAGTAATGAGCCGGCTCTCAATTTAGACTAGACAGATCAGAGTGCGGGCTATCGAAGTTTGGATTGGAAAAGGCAATGAGAGGACCTACCTCCATTGAAATTTGCGATCCTGAGGTGCACGTTACCAAATTTGGTAACCTTTGCAACCAGGGCGGAAATGTTCAAACCACTCGTAAAGCTAAGCTGGAGCACGTTCTAGAGGCTAAAGCGCAAATGGCATTTAATGTTAGAAGTGATCAAATTTGGTAACCCCTCCAAGTGCCTCTTTGGGTAACCACCGAAGAGTCAAATTTCGGGGGCGTATGCTTGCTCTTGCGCTTCGTTGGCTTCAATCTTGGACTTATGCGGATGCGCTTGCGGCCGCGAAAGAGCGCGGAAGACTACGGGCATAAAGATCAAAGTAAAAATAGTTGAGAGCGACAGTCCGCCGATTACGGCGATCGCAAGCGGCTTCTGCAGCTCGGAACCGGCTCCGAATCCAAGCGCCAGAGGCAGCAATCCTAAAATGGTGCACAGCGTGGTCATTATGATCGGGCGCAGTCTTACATTTCCCGCCTGAATCAAAGCATCATCAATACTCAATCCCTGAGCGATTAGATGATTGGTGAAGTCAATCAAGATGATGCCATTTTTTACCACCAATCCAACCAGCAAAATGACGCCCATGAATGACGACACGTTCAAAGTCGACTTGGTAATCCAGAGGGCGAAGACAACTCCAAATAAGGAAAGAGGAATGGCGGTAAAAATTGTAATTGGTTGCAGCCATGAACGAAACTGTACAACCAGAACAAAGTAGACCAGCACAATTCCCAGGGCCATGATCAACAGCAATTGCGAAAATGCTTTCTGCTGGCTTTCATAAGTGCCACCAAGTTCTACAGTGTATCCTTTTGGCGCATTGAGCTTGGCGAGCTTGGCTTGAATGTCTTTGACGACTGAACCGAGGTCTCGGTTTTCCACGTTGCCGTTCAAAGAGATGTATCGTTGTTGATTTTCGCGAGTGATTGCGCTTTCTCCAGGAACGTATGTAATCTTGCCCAGCGCACTCAAGGGCAGAGTTCTGGCACTGGTGCCTCCGCCCAGAATCGGTATCTGGTCAAGGTTGGCTGCATTGCTTCTCAACTTATCGTTCAGTCGAACTCTGACATCGATAAGACGATCGTTCTGGCGAATCTGCGTGGCTATCCCGCCCAACAAGGCATCTTGCACTTGCGTGACCACATCTTGGGTAGTCAGACCGAAGCGGCCCGCCTCAGCAGGATCGACTTTGATGTTTATCTGTGGAGCACCAGCTTCACCAGTCAAGATCAAATCAACCAAACCCTTTATCTTCTCCACGGAAGATTGCAGCGATTCGCCGATTTCCCGCAACACCGGCAGGTCCTGTCCAAACATTTTGATTGTGATTGGACTTTCCACACCTGATAAATCGTTGAGTTCGTCTTGAAGAATCTGGTGAAAGTCGATGTCGGCGTTGGGTAGCAACTTCGCAGCAGCAGCACGTTGCTCGTCCATGATCTGCCAGATTGTGCGATGACGCTGATTCGACGGTTCCAAGATCACCTGAATGTCCCCCTTATTCGTTTCCGTGGCGAAAAGCCCCGCTTCGGCACCGGTTCTCCTTGTAAAAGACACCACCTCTGGTGTGTTCTGCAGAATTTGTTCGAGCACTCGGGCGACGGAATCCGTTTCAGGTAAAGAGCTGCCCGGCGGAGCGAGATAATCCAATACATAACTTCCTTCATCAACGGCGGGCAAGAAATCCGAACCCAACTGCGTTCCTAAATAGATCGTGCCGGCAATAAGCGCCATGGCAAGGACAGCGGTGAGAATCGGTTGAGAAAAGGAAAATCGCAGCACCTTTGCGTATAAACTCGAAGAGGCGGCAGTGGATGATGTGGAAGGTGTGGAGGATGTGGAAGGTGTGGAAGGTGTGGAGGATGTGGAAGGTGTGGATGATGTGGAAGGTGTGGAGGATATAGGAGCAGGCGGGGCGCCTGCGCTCCCGGCGGATGCGGGGCGTGACTTCAGCCATCGAGAAGCTAAAGTGGGTGTCAGTGTCAGTGACAAAATCAACGAAAATACTACTGCCGATGCCAGAGTGATAGTGAAGCTGGTAAAGAACTGTCCTGCCACTCCTGATAAAAGTCCAAGCGGAATGAACACGACCACCGTAGTCACCGTAGACGATACCACAGGAGCAAACAACTCCTTCAGCGCTTGCGCCACCGCAGCAAAGGGATCCAACCCTTTATGCATCTGATGATCGATGTTTTCGATGACAACCACAGCATCATCAATCACCAATCCGATCGCCACAGCCAGCCCACCAAGCGACATAAGATTGAGGCTTTGCCCGATCAATTTGACGATACCAAAGGCAGCCAGAGCGGAAATTGGGATCGTGAAGGCAGCGATCAATGTGCTGCGCCATTGGCGCAGGAACACAAATAGAACGACGATGATCAAAAAGATGCCGGTGAGAATGGCGTCGCGCACATTGTTGATGGCATCGATGACCAGGTGAGATTCGTCGTATCCGCTTTCGATCTCGATGCCGGCCGGCAGCTGCTTTTTCAAGCGAACGAAGGCTTTGCTTACTTCTGCGGAAACCTCGACAACGTTGCTTGATGGTTGTCGAAAAATGTTCATCGCCAATCCGAGTTTGCTCGCCGAGCCGAGCTTGCCCTTAACGCTGATGACCTGCGTCTTGTCGGCGATGCCCCAGGAAACTGTGCCCACATCTCTAAGAAAAATTGGTGCCCCCATCGGTATCGTACCGGTTTCAGCGGTGTTGGAGCCGGGCTCTCCGGCGGGAACCGGAGTTGATGGAGCCGTGTCCCTGGTCGTCTCGCCGATGACAACGTTGTTCAACTGATCGATCTCTTTCAAGTCGTCAGATGCCACCACAAGGTTCAACTGATAGTTGCGATTGAGCTTGCCTAGCACTTGCACCTGATTGCTTTTCTGCAAGGCGTCAGAGATTTGATTGAGACTGATGCGCAGGGCGCTCATTTTTACAGGATCTATTTGCACTGATACCTGTTGAGTTTCGCCTCCCTGGGTAACAACACGAGCAACGCCGGGAACTCTTGTGATCGCAGGCTTGATCACATAATTGCCGTAGTAAAAAAGATCGGATTGGGTCAGCGTATCGGAGCTGACGTTATATGTAATGACGGGAAAAATTGCCGGCGTCACCCGCTCGATAGTTAGATTAGTGTTGGCAGGCAGTCCGTTGCGAATTTCGGCAACCCGCGCCTGCAGCTGCTGCAGTGCATATTGCATATCGGAGCCTTCCTGGAAATCTACATTCACTTCGGCGGCGCCGCGAATAGTTTTGGATCGTATCCAGCGCACGTTATAAACTTGTCCAACGGCCTGCTCTAAGATGCGAGTGATTGAGACGACCACACGCTGTGGCGACATATCGCCGGCTTCGGCAATGACGGCGATGCGCGGAAATGACAGCTCGGGATAAACATCGCTGGGCAAGTACTGATAAGCCAGCACTCCGGCAACGGTTACGAGCACGAAAAAAAGCTCAATCGCTCTTGCTTGTGACTTTAGAATCTGCGTGTAGCGATTCACTCTGAGCCTCCACCTCAGTACCATCGGGTATGCCGTATCCACCCGATGCGATTATTTCTTGACCAGCGTTCAATCCGCTCAAAACTTCGATGCGCGTGTCTTTTTGCATGCCTGTTTTAACAACCACACGCGTCACCTTGCCTTGTTTGTACAGGTAGACCATCTTCCTATCAGGATGAGCAGGGTCGGCAACCAGGGCAGTCAAAGGCACAGTCAACGCCTGTGAATGCACAGCCGTGACGATCGACGCGATTACAGGCATGCCTTCCTTTAAAACACAACCTGGATTCGGGCAAAGAATTCTGATACCGATTGTGGTGCCCTGGTTATCGGTAACAGGATCGATAGATTGCACTTTGCCGGCCAGTTTCAGGCCGGCAAGAGAAACTGCCGTTACCGTAGCCGACTCTCCTGGTGAGATTTTGGCAGGCTGGCTGGTTGGTTGAGAAGCCTCGACAATCACCTGGGCCAGATCGACAATTTGAGCAATCGCTGTGGTTGTATCTGCAGAATCGCTAACATTGAGAAATCGTTGTGCCACCAAACCGGCAATTGGACTTTTCACTATAGTGTAAGTCAATTGCGCTCGGGCAGCCGATTCCGCCGCCTGCGCATCGGCAACCTGGGCCTGTGCTGCCAGTATCTGGGCGCGGGCCGTATCGACCTGGCTCTGGGCAAGAACCAGATCTTTCACCGCCCCGACGTCTTGTTGGACAAGCCGTTTATTGCGCTCCTCTGTGTTTTGAGCGAGCAACAAATTTGTTTTCGCTTGTTGCACACCGGCGTTTGCCACCAACACTTTCGCGTGGGCTGAATTGACCTGATCTGTCAACTGTCTGCTGTCAATGCGGGCGATGATCTGTCCTTTGGCTACATGCTGACCGGGCGATGCCTGCACATCAACCAGTTTCCCGGCGATGCCGGGGCTGACTTTGACTGAATGATCAGGCAGCGCTAAAACTAGTCCAGGTAATAAAACCTGCTCAGAGATCGATTCAACGCTAACGCGAGTAACCGGCAACTTTAGAACGGTCGTAGATTCTTCCTCAGGCTGCACAACGCTCTTTTGACAGGAGCTGAGGCTGATGGCGACACTCAAAAGGAGTAAACTTGAACGCATCATCGCAAAGTGTGTCCTATGGCTTGCTCGAGATCGGTAAAGGCTTGCTGATAATTCAGCACCTCTATCAGATATTGATTTCGCACCTGAATGTTAGATTGTTGCGCCGTTAAGGCGGCGGTTATATCCGTTTGCCCGAGGCGATAGCTGAGCCGGCCTAATTCAGCCACTTTTTCTGATTGCCCGAGCACAATCTCTTGATACTTGCGAATGTTCTCGCGTGAGTTGAGCACCTTGCGATAAGCGAGCGCAACTTCTCCTCTGATAATGTTTCGCTGAGCAATAAGTTCGGAGTTGAGCTGCTCGATGGTGGCGCGAAGGCGCGCCAATTCTCCTTGCTGGTGATCGAAGATGGGTATGGGAAATGAGCCCATCAGATACGCCTTGTTCTTGTTTGTCTCCGGTGGGGAGTTAAGCTGCCTATCATAGCCAACGGAGATTTGCCCATCGGGAAGAATATTTCCTCTTACTACACTTCTAGTGGCCGCGGCTGCTTTGATCTCCTGATTGACGAATTTGATCTCCAGCCGGTTTTTCATGGCATCAGCAATATATTGCGACTCTGGGGAGAGCGGCGCAGAAAGATCGGGCAGCAAATCGCTCTCGTTCTTTTCCGCCCGCAGTTGAAACTGGGAAAGTTTTGGCACGTTCAAGGGAACGGCTTCATCGCGCCCCATAATTATGTTCAGCTGCTCGCGGGCTTGAATGACGCGCCGGTCTGCCTGGCTGGCATCCACATCTGCCTGGGTACGGGCCAGGTCTGCTTTTAAGGTGTCCAATTTGGCCACGTCGCCAGCTTGGAATCGCTTGCTGGCGACGTCAGCAAGGTCTTTTGTCAGGCTAGCTAGATTGCGCATCATCACTGCCGACTCTTGCGCAATCACAAGTTCGGTATAGGCACGTCTTATGTCTGCCCGCAGCAACCAGAGAGCTTGCAACATCTGGATATTGGCGACGCCGATCTGAGCCTTGGCAGCCAGTATGCGCTGCACCATCTTCCACGGTGCTTGCACAGCCATGGCAATGCCACCTCGATAGCTCAGCTCAGCAAAACCCATATCAAACTCAGCTGCTGGGTTAGGATAAATCTTTGCCTGAATCGTCAAAGCCTTCGATATACCCAGTTGCAACCTTGCTGCTGCTGCTCTGGGACCCTGCAGCAACGTCGTGTCAAGAGCTTGTTGCTCGCTCAAGGTAGCCTGTAAAGTGGGTGATGAGGTAGGTGATGAGCCCTGAGGCTGATTGCCCAGATTGACAAGCGGCGCAGCAGGAGCAGGAACAGGAACCGGCAACTCCGGTCGCAAGGCAGGTTGCAGACTGGTCGGATCGCCGGCCGCGTAAGCATGTTGCGCAGCCCAGAAGATGGTGGCGCCTAAGATCAGATAAGGAACAACCCGAGCACATAACTGGTACGCCCGATGACCCACTCTTTGCACCGTCAGCTTGCTAAACATAAGTCTACAAGAGAGTCAGGAAAACTGCTGCTATAAAGCTCTTGAGCCGGTTGCATATATGCAGGCACTACTGCGCCACTACTGGTGATGCTTGAACAAAAATAGACGATTGGCTCACATGTCTAATGAATCTTTCCTCAAGCGATGGAAATCTTAATGTAAGGCCCGGGGGAATAAGTGATGGTTGCAAGGCTGCCCTTCGCTTGCCGCGAAGCGGGAACACACAGCAAGGCAACTGACGAGCCTGCCAATCAGCGAAGCGGAGGACGGCGTGACGTCCGTAGCGAAGCGGGAACACAGCGAGCGCGAGGCGAGGCACGAGCCTCGTGCTCGCTATACATATTGAATCGTTAGCACATGTTAAGCGGTGAGCTAAATATTCCAGACTGAGCATGTTGGCACTGGCAACGCGGTTAACCGGCTTCGCTGGACCATATCAAGAAGTTTGACTAGCCTCCATTTACTTGTATAATTGCGGCCGTTCCAGGTTGGCAAAAAGTTACTAGTTTGCCTCTCGTTCCACACAATCGAACGCTGACAACGCAAACGACACATTAGGAAGAAGGAGACGTTTCAACTTTATGACTTTGAATAGACAAACCGTGGCTTTGGCTGTAGCAAGTTTCGCACTGGTAGCTTCGTTAACCGCTTGTGGTAGCTCCGGATCTGATACCACAACCACAACAACTACGGGAACAGCAACTGCCCCGGAAACATCCACATCCACAGCAGCAACAACCAGCACTTCTACCGGTACCAGCGCAGTTCCAACAACAACAACAACAGGCACTGCCACTTCCACAACTACTACAACCACTCCGTAGTCGCTGGGCGAAGGTAATCCTGAAATTCGTGTATCCAAGCCACTCTTTGGGAATCTCCAGAGAGTGGCTTTGCTCAATCAATTAGGCATCAGTTAGGCAATCCAGGAATTTGACATGTTTTCTTGCATCAAAAATACGCCCGCGCTGCAAGCCTTGATACTGGCTTTGACGATCTGCGTTGCTTGCTGCCTCACTGATCCTGCGCAAGCGAAGAAGAAAAAAAACACAGACCAGTTACCGGCCACCGATTTGACCACACCGACTCTAGGAAACACGATGATGCCTGTGCCTGTGACATCGCCCTTGGACGCACTGAATGGAGCACAGCCACCGAGTGCACCACACTTTGAATTCCTTGATTTGTCTTCGGCAAAGTTCGACAAACTGGATCTCGATCTGGTCAACTCCAGGTTCTCCAACGCCCAGATTGACAAGCTGCACATCACGGCAACCAATATGGACTTTAGGGCAGGAGTGCTCAAGGGTTTATCGATCGACACCAGCGGCGGGCATTTCCAAGATTTTGTCTTCGATCGTCTGACACTTGATACCCAGGGCGATCTGAACTTCAATCCCAATTTGCTCCAGAGCTCCAAAGTGCTCCAATTCTTGACTCCTGCTGAAGCTACAGTGTTTGCTGTGGTCAGCCAAGACAGCTTGAACGCCTTCATCAATTCGCCCAGAACGTTAGAGAAACTTTCCGTCAAGGCAGGCAAGAGCGTTGGCATGATCGCCAGCCTGATTGGCGCCAATCCGGCAAGCTTTGGTGTGACGCTCAGTGACGCCTCCGTCGCTCTGCAAAACGACAATCACATCGCCATAGGCACAAAAGCAACTGTGGGCATTATCGGCGTTCCTCTGCCCTTGGAGCTTACTGCCAAACTAGATTTAGCCAATGGTTGGGTGGCTTTCAGCGATACTCATCTGAATACAAACGGTCAAGAAATTTCGCCCCAACTGTCAGAGATGCTTGTCAAAAAAATGAATGGATTGGCAGGCTGGGGCAGCAAGTCAGAAGATATACAGTTTGGTTTCAGTGAAATCAAAGTGATTCCTGGCAAACAATTCATGATGAGGGGAACAGCCAGGATCAATCGCCTGCGATTTTGAAATCAGGCAAAAGAAGCGAGTAGATAGATATACATTTTAGATGTTGGGCGGTTATATTTTTACAGTTACTGCCTCAAGTAGAAAGCGAGTATGAATGTATCGGCGGCGCGACAACAGGCAGTGGGACCAGCTTCGTCCCATCAAGTTCACCAGGCACTTTACTAAAAACGCTGATGGCTCCGTACTTGTAGAGTTCGGCGACACCAAGGTTTTCACCACGGCCAAAATTGAAGAGCGCGTTCCTGCCTTTCTGATCGGCAAAGGTGAGGGCTGGGTGACGGCTGAATACTCTCTCTTACCAGGCTCCACTCTCGTACGCTCGCCTCGCGAGGTGACCAGAGGTCAACCTTCAGGGCGCACCAGCGAGATTCAACGGTTGATTGGGCGCTGCTTGCGAGCGGTGGTCGATCGTAGAGCCCTGGGAGAGCGAACCATCACCATTGATTGCGACGTTCTCCAGGCCGACGCAGGCACGCGGGTAGCGGCAATCAGTGCCGGTTTCCTGGCCCTTTACGATGCCCTTCTAAAATTGCGAAAGTCTGGCTTATGGGATGATTTGCCGATTTCCGAGCATATGGCGGCGGTGAGCATTGTCCAGGTGAATGGGCAGATGTTGCTTGATCCCAATTATCATGAAGATTCTCAAGCAGAAATGGACAGCAATATTGTCTTGACCGAATCGGGCAAAATTTTGGAGCTGCAGATTACCTCTGAAACAAAACCTTTCGATGCAACCAAATTGGCCGAGCTCATGACTCTGGCTGATAAGGGCGTTAAGGAAGTAATCGCCCAGCAATATGCGGCCTTGAAGCAACGTTAATCAGGCACGCTAATCGGCATGTTAATCGCACGCGTTAATCAGGCTCGCTAATCGGCACGTTAATCAGGCACTTACCTGCAGTGACGGCCGTCATTATTATCAATTACTAAGTTCTGTCTCCAGAACTTATAAATTTGCCCTGGTCTAAATCGACATATGGCACTTCTAATTTAGGCGCAAAGGCAGCGCCAAGAGCACTCTTAGTGACCTTCATCTTTAACTCAGAGATACTGAAAACAAAATTTATGTACTTCGCTTCTGACAACACTTTCGATGCAAGTACACTAGAGGTCAAGAGCGGACATCTGAAAAAAAGGAATCCCTTGTCAGCGCAACCCAAAACCAATCCAAATCCTATCGCAAATGTTTTCCAGGACGTCTCCAGAAAACGGTTGATCGTCTCTACCTGGCGGGTTTTCGTGCGCATCTACAACCTCCAGGGCTGGCGCGGAGCGCTGAGAGTCTTTCCCATCATCTGGATGATCATCAAGTCGGTGCAGGGCTTCTCACGTTATCACGTGCAAGAGTTCCAGCGTATGAAGCAAGATGCAGCCGCCGGACGAGATTTAGAAGAGCGGGCTCTTACTAAAGAGCAAAATGAGGAGTTTAGAATCCTCGGCCGATGGCTATGCAGACAGTTGCATGACCTGGGCCCCACGTTTATCAAAATCGGTCAAACGATGTCGACCAGAGCCGACTTGTTGCCACTGCCGGCAATGCTCGAGTTGGCTGTGCTGCAAGAGAATGTGGATCCTTTCCCAACCGAAGTTGCGCGCCAAACAATCATCAGAGAGTTGGGAGGCCCACCGGAGGCGCTTTACGCCGCTTTCAATGCGGAACCGATTGCGGCAGCCAGTCTTTCGCAAGCATACAGAGCCACTCTAAAAGATGGACGCGAGGTGGTGGTAAAGGTTCAGCGCCCCGGTCTGCCCCAGATCATCGCCCACGATGTGCAAGTGCTGGCTGCAGTTGCCGATGAAGTTATGAACTACCCCAGTTTGTGCCGACACACGAATTGGCCAAGCGTGGTGGAAGAGTTTGCCCGTACAATCCGGGAAGAGATCGATTACATTCGCGAAGGTCGAAACGCGGACAGATTCCGCCATAACTTCCGCAACTTCGATAAAGTTTGCATTCCCCGCATTGTCTGGCGCCTGACCGGGCGTCGAGTTTTGACGATTGAGTATATTGAAGGCGCAAGAGTGACCGACCTCGAAGCCTTGCAGGCCGCAGGTGTCGATCCTGATCAACTGACTCGCGTTGGCGCCAATTTCTATTTGCGTCAGCTTCTGGAAGACGGCTTCTTCCATGCTGATCCGCACCCGGGCAATATGAGAATCATGGCTGATGGAAGAATCGGAATCTTCGATTTCGGCATGGTGGGAAGATTATCTGACGAACTGAAACAACATCTGGTCAATGCTCTTGTGCACGTCGTACAAAGAGAATACAGGGCTCTGGTAGATGATTTCGTGGGCATGGGATTTCTTGATGCGGCAGCCGATCGCGTCGCTTTGACGGCCGAATTGACGCCGATCATCGAAAGCAGATTTTCTGAAGGCATGACAAAAGTGAGATTCCGCAAGATGCTTTTTGACTTTTCAGATGTCTGTTATCGCTATCCATTCCGCCTGCCGACAGAGTTCACATATGTGATGAGAGCCTTGCTTACCCTTGAAGGGGTAGCCTTGAGTATCAATCCGGACTTCAACTTTATTGACGCCGCTTTTCCTTACGCTCAACGTCTGCTTATGAAGAACAATGCCGTCATCAGCAGTGCCATTTTGAAGGAAGTGTTTAGCGAAGGCCGCTTCAATCCTAGAGCGGCCATCAGCCTCTTCAGAGCAGCGCGCAAAATGGCGAGCCTGGTTTAATTACCGAACTTTTATATGCACATGCTTAGCACAATATTGCTTTGTCCTTCATATTGCTGTAATCTTTGCGGTGATTAAATGGGTGTCGCGTTCGCTGATGGGAGAATTCCCACTTAAGTTGAGCGCTATCGATTAAATCAGCTGGAGAGTTTGGTGCTTACGGCTTATTATGTTCTAGCCCAAGCAGCAACGAAGTCCGCGAAGGGCATCAGGGATCTCAGTTAGATGTCTCACTTTAGAAACCATTAAGATGACCGCAAGCATTTCCCAAAAACCTCACACTGTCGACTCTTGTATACACTGCTCAGCTGTAATGGATATCACTGCCAGGTTTTGCAGTGAGTGCGGTGCCGCTGGAACCACATCGCGGTCATCGGCCAGCGACGCCAGGAGCTTCGCCCAATCCATTGCCGGGCATAGAATTCCAGGTCAACTAACACGCGGCCATGACCACATGAACGGGGCCAAAACGCAGCTCCTCCATCGCCCCGCTCAGGCTCCGCCTAAGTTTGTCAAACCACACACAGAAGTTCCTCTAGAGCTAAAACAAGAGCTGGGTAAGCTGATCGTTCTTCTGGCCAGAGAGCGAATGTTTCTCTATTTTCAAGTAGGCTGTTTCCTGGTCATCAATATGGTTGGCTTCTACCTGGCCATGCGCGCTTACAACGAATATGTAGGCGATGAAGTAACCAAGTTCATCATTTCCCTTACCCCCATGATGTTTATCAACACCCTCGCCCTGGTCATTCTGTGTCCTATAAAGGGCACCAAGAGGGAAATAGCGCGGCTCAAGGAGAAATTGAGCTACCTCAAGTTTCAGATCGACTACAGGAACGTCTTTTAGAAGTTCCGTCCGCTAGTAGCGATCAAACGATTTTATAGCTTGAGCCGTCACCCATCATTGGGATGCATCTAGGATGTCTGTGCGGTCAGGCAATAGTTTCGGGAAGAACGATCGTCGAAGCGCGCAATCTGCACGCTTCGCGCATCGTTATGTAGGAGTGGTTCAAGGGCGATGTTACGCGTTACGTAACGCGTAACAACTAATAGTGCCGAAATCCCTTACGGCGGCGTCGTTTTAGGGATCAGGACGATATTCGCGTTACGTAATACCTAACTCGTAATAGTGCGGTATCCCTTGCAGCGACGTGGTTTAAGGGATCAGAGGGGTGTTACGCGTTACGTAACGTTACGTAACACGTAACAACTAATAGTGCGGCATCCCTTGCGCCCTGTTCGCGCCTATTCGCGCCTGTTTGTTCGCCCCTGTTTACGCCCGTTTGCGGCTGGGCGCCATCAGTTGGTTGGTGGCTGCCAGCGTAAATTTGGCTTGCGCGCGGCAAGAGCTTCGTCGAGGCGTCCAACCGGTGTCGTATGTGGTGCGCTCTTAACCAACTCAGGATCAGTTTGTGTCTCCTCGTCGATCTTGAGCATGATCTCGACGAATGCATCGAGCGTCTCTTTAGACTCAGTTTCCGTCGGTTCAATCATCATTGCTTCCGGCACCACCAGGGGGAAGTAGACAGTCGGCGCATGCACTCCGTAATCGAGCATTCGTTTAGCAATGTTGGTAGTGCTGACGCCACGCTCCTTTTGCTTGCTGCCCGAGAGCACAAACTCGTGCATACACGGTTGCGGATAGGCGACGATGAAGTTGCGCTTCAGGCGTTCCTTCAAGTAGTTAGCGCTCAAGATTGCATCACGTGAGACCTGGCAGAGCCCGCCTCTGCCATTGGCCATAATGTACGCGTAAGCGCGCACAAGGATACCAAAATTGCCGTAAAACCCTTTCACTTTGCCAATCGATTGCGGTCTGTCCCAGTCGAGGAAGAATCGATCGCTTTCTTTGCGTACCACTGGCTTCGGCAAAAACGGCTCCAACATCTGTCTGGTGGCGACGGCGCAGCCGCCTGGGCCACCACCGCCGTGAGGGGTGGAGAAGGTCTTGTGGAGGTTCAAGTGACAGACATCAAAACCCATATCTCCAGGTCGAACCAGTCCCATAATGGCGTTAAGATTGGCGCCGTCGTAATAGAGCAACCCACCTGCTTCGTGCACCAACTTTTGCACGCTCATGATCTCTTCTTCAAATAAGCCAAGGGTGTTTGGATTGGTGAGCATGATGGCTGCCGTATCAGGTCCGAGCACTGCCTTCAACGCCTCGATATCGACCAGTCCTCGCTCATTCGATTTAATCTCTACCACGTCAAAACCAGCCAGGGCAGCGGTTGCCGGGTTGGTACCATGGGCGGTGTCGGGAACTATCACCTTGCGCCGTTTGTGATCGCCTTTAGCTTCAAAATAAGCGCGGATGATAAGCAACCCCGTCATCTCGCCATGAGCACCCGCGGCTGGTTGCAGGGTCACCGACGGTAACCCGATGATCGCGGCAATTTTGTTTTGCAACTCCCAGATCAGTTCCAGGGCACCTTGTATTTGATCTTCAGGTTGATACGGATGCAGCTCGCGAAAGCCTTCCAGGCTGGCAAGCACATCATTCACCTTGGGGTTGTACTTCATGGTGCAAGAACCAAGAGGATAGATGCCTTTCTCAATCGAGTGATTGAGTTGTGAGAGGCGCACGAAGTGTCGCATCGTATCTAACTCGCTTACTTCAGGCAGTGCCGGCGGCTTTTGACGGATGAATTTGGCTGGAATGAGCTCGCTCATTTCTTTCTCTGCCACGCCCGATTGGGGAAGCAGCTCTGCTCGTCTTCCGCTTCGCGACTTCTCGTAAATAAGCTGTTTCATTTATGCAACGTCCTTTCCAGTGCTCAAATACCTTGTGCTCCAAATTCGCCTGCTCAAATATCTAGTGTTCAAAAATGTTGCCCCAACCGCGTAAATCCAACTCACAAATGACAGGAAGAACCTGGAAAAGCCGCTCAGCCAGTTCGAGCCGATGTTCTCGCACCAGTAGCTCCTTCAATTTTTTCTGCAATGGATGCAACACGCGCACATCATTAGCTGCATATTCGAGCTGCGATTCTGTCAAATCAGCCTTGGCCCAGTCGCTCATTTGATCGGTCTTGTCCAGTTCCAGGCCGAGCATCTCTTTGGTCAAATCCTTCAAACTGTGCCGATCTGTGTAGGTTCTAACAAGCTTCGAGGCGATTTTTGTACACCAGATGGGTGAGATATCGGCATTTAAATAGTGCTTCATCACTGCCACATCAAAACGAGCATAGTGAAACAACTTCATGACGTTGCCGGCTTCCATGAGCTTTTTCAGATTAGAATCGCCGCGCGGCAGGTCAGCCTCTGTCTGGAAGCGAACGATGGAAACAACACCGTCCTCATCGCAAATTTGCACAAGACAGAGGCGATCGCGTCGCACTATAAGCCCTCTGGTCTCCGTATCGATAGCCACGCACGACTTGCTCAGATAATGATGTAAGCGCTCGTCAGGCAGATCACGCTCAAACAGCTCAGGTTTTCTTTCTTTCACTAGTAGCTCTGTGGTCACTTGGTCTCCTCCAACGCGGCACCTTGCCGCTCAGGCATTATAGATCTCTTGGACTGCCAAGGCTGAAAGAGGATTTCAACTTATGACAGAATGAAAACGTTAGTGCCGCTTAACAACGCAAATGCTGACCGGATCTTCGGCAGAAATCAACGATGGCAACGCCCTACCGGCGGCGTCATAGTGCACTAGGCACCAAGCTCAGTCACTTTCATCGGGATTGCGAACATAAGCTTCGTGCAGCAATTCGCATATGTGCAAAACCTTGATCGGCATCGATCGGTCTCTTGCGCCCGCTTTCAGTTGCAGCATGCAGCCTGGATTTGTGGTCACGACAGTATCAGCACCCGTCTGCGCGATGAAATCCATCTTGCGAGCGAGAACTTCCATGCTCAGATCGGTGTTGAGCAGATTGTAAATACCGGCTGAACCGCAGCAATGTTCCGCTTCCTTTAGAGCAACCAACTCAATTGGTGATTGCGGATGGGCAGCCGTGCAATCGACCGCCAGGTCAGCGAGAAGCTTTTGCGGTGCTTCGCGTATGTTTTGCGCATGAGCAAGGTGACAGGCAGCATGATAGGCGATTTTGCGAGAGGTGGTTTTGGGGAACGCGGTTTGGGCATTCACTGGTTTTGGAAATTTGTTGCGCACCAGAGCTTCCGTTATATCAAGTACTCGAGCTGAAAAGGCAGCCGCTCGCTGCGCCCAGGAGTCATCTTTGGCTAACATATGACCATATTCTTTGAGCATGGCACCGCAACCTGCTGCCGTCACGACGATATCGCCTGTGGTGCCCTCGAAAGAGGCGATATTGAGTTTGGCCAGGTTTGTTGCGATCTCGCCTTCCCCTGCATGAAAGGCCAGAGCACCGCAGCATGTCTGTTCCGGCACTTCGACAATGCATCCTTGCGCCTTAAGAAGATCGGCGCAATCATGATTAACGTCGTTGTAAAAGACATCCATGAGACAGCCCGGGAAAAGCTGGACGGTGCCCTTCTTTTCTCCAGCATGCCAAGATTTTCTCGCCAGTGGCTTGAACGGCGGCACCTGCGGCAATAGACCGTTGCGTCGCCACAAACCATAAAAAACGTTTCGCGCAGGATTAATCTGTTCTGCCGGCGCCATGCTGATGACAGCACGCTCGTCGACACCAGCTAAGAGGCGCAACAGTTTTTCGCCGGGGAGAAACTGCCACACCCGCAGCAATTTTCCAAGAATCCGTAAGAGCGGGTAATTGGGCAGAAGGCGACGGAAGCCAAAGCGCATGAAACCCAGCAAAATAGGTGGCTTAGTCTCATTCATCAACGGTCGCGCCTGCTCAAGAATGCTCTGGTACTGAACCCCAGAGGGGCAGGCAGTCTGACATCCGTAACAGCCAAGACACGAATCGATATGCTCAGCCAGTCGATCGTCAAGCGCTAATCTTCCGGAAGTCATTTCATTGAGCAAATAAATGCGCCCGCGTGGAGATTCCATCTCCCTACCGGTGGCAAGATAGGTGGGGCAGGCAGGCAAACAAAGTCCGCAGTGAATACAGGCATCCAAGAGACTCTTGTCTATTGTCGTGGCATGCCCTGGGCTTGAGTTTGGTGGTTGGTCGTTCATGATTTGATTTGATTCTCCCAGACCTGCCACTCGCAGATCGTATAACGTTATACGTTATACGTATAACGTATAACGATCTGCGTTATAGGTACCAGGTGACGACACGTCCAATTGTAGCGCCCACGTGGGTCAAAATTGTACTTGAGGATTAAGGCAAGCGTCAGGATCGAACTGCTGTTTAAGTGATTTGATAATCGTCGCCGTTTGTGGATCGTGCACGCACTTGTAGGCTCCTTGAGGCGTTGCATATGCCACTGTAATTGGTGCAAAAGACTGGCTTACAGCTGGATTGCTGAACTTGGCCAGATAATAGTCTCCAATGCGCACCGACCTTTCTTCAGAGGTAGAAAAGAAAGTGAGCCTGGCCGTGGCTGCGCGATAAGAGAGCAGCGGCCAATCCAGGGCCGGCAACACAGCCAGGGCAGATTCAATCAAAGATGCTGGCAGGCTGATGAAGGTGCGGAACGAATCCAATTGCCATTTATCGAGAGCGAAGAGTTTTTGCACAAGAGCACTTTCCGCTCCATCTTTGATTTTGACCTGCGTCAATGCCGCCGGGAAAAAAGACTGCACCTGTGGCACGATTTCTTTCAGCAATCTTTCATGGCCGCACATTTGCACAATCAAGGCAAAATACCCAGGCTGCAGTAGAGGTTTTTCAACGTCCAACTGTACGTTCGAGTCGAGCAAGGCACCACCGCATAACTCCAGAGCAGAAAAGGAGATGCCCGTGCTCTGCAATTTGTGCAGCGCGGACAATAAGCCGCCCACGTCTTTGCTAAAAAGCAAAATTGTTTCAGAGCTTTCGGGTCTGGCATACAAGCGCAGATGTGCGACATAAGGTATGCCTAGCCACCCCCTGGAGCCGACAAAAAGTTTAGTGGTATCGTATCCGGTGACGTTCTTAACTACCTTACCGCCCGTCTTTATCTTTTCCCCACTGGCTGTTGCCACCCACAAACCGAGAATCAGATCTCGTACGGGTCCGTAAGCATTTTCAAGCATGCCACCATCACCAGTGCAAATCAGATCAAACAAAGTTGTATCTGGCACGGCTGGCACGGGAAAGAATTGCCCAAACTTGCTCAAGGTGTCGTCCAGAGCCTTGAGCGTGATCCCTGTTTCGACGGAAATAACCTGATCTTCCGGCACATGTTCGATGATTTTGTCCAACCGGGAAAGATTCAGACGCAAAGACGTATCGTCTGGCCCGGCTGACTGACTGCATTTAGTTGTGACTAAAGAGCGCTTGCGGCCGACGTTTTCTTTCAACGCCTCCAGCAGTTGCTTTTCGTTTTCAATCTCAAGCATTGAGATTGTTGCGTCTTTGGTCATTTCGCACCCTTATAGATTCGATTTAGGCAGACAATGGTGTCTCTCCACGACAAAGAATCATATTCAGGGTGATTTGGCGCCATGGCGATGTTGTCAGCTTTCAAGAGTAAGACTTTGCCTCATGATGGCGATCATCTGCTATAAGCTTTGGAACAGAGAAACTTCCTACCTTTGAAATGCCAACGTGACCGATCAGACAACTTCTCAACGCCGATTTGTTCTCGTCTCAGGATACTATGGTTTCGGCAACCTTGGCGATGAAGCCATTCTTGAAGAGCTCACCAACGAGCTCAAGCAGCTGATTGCGCCGACAGATATCGTCGTACTTTCCAACAATCCCCAACAGACGGCAAAAGCGTTTGGCGTTACCGCGATAAGCAGATGGCAACCATTGTCGTTGATTACTTACTTGTTCAAGAGCCGTTTGTTCGTCTCAGGTGGTGGCGGGTTGTTTCAGGACAGCACAGGGATCAAGTCAGTGATTTTCTACGGCTGCCAGATCACACTTTCGCGCATATTGTCTGTGCCGATCCTGATCTACGCGCAAGGGCTGGGACCATTGAAAGGTGAGTTGGCGAGAAATATAACCAGGTTGTCAATGAGGGAAGCGTCCAGGGCAACGGTCAGAGACGGCACTTCCTACAAAATGCTCCAGGAGTGGCATGTTGAAGCTGAATTGACCGCTGATCCAGTCTGGAATTTAGCAGCCACGGCGTTGCCTTACAGCATTGCCCAGAAGCTAAAAGAGTTTAAAAGCGACAATTTTACAGTCGGGCTCTCTTTGCGAAACTCGGACAATTTTGGCGACCAGCATTTTGCCGCCCTGGTCTCAGCCTTGAATGAGAATTTGCCAGAAAAGTCATCTCTCTTGCTTCTACCTTTGCAAGCCAAGCAAGACAAGGATCTGTTGCTGCGCTTCCAGCGCGTATGGACGGAGCTCGGGCGAAACAGCTGGCTGCTTGAAACTGAGGACATTCAAAGACCAAGCCAGTGGCTGAACATTCTCTCTCAATGTGATCTGGTTGTGGGCATGCGGTTGCACGCCCTGATTTTGGCCCTGTCAGCTGGCGTGCCAGTTGTTGGACTGTCTTACGATGCCAAAGTGGCGCATGTACTGAACCAATTTGAGCAGCCGATCTTAAATCTGACAAAGGAGTCGCAGCCTGAAACAGTCACAAACGAGTGGATTGCCACAGTTAGAATGGCAGTAGCAACCACGCAAGGCCTATCTGAGATAGCCAAAGGACATGCGCAAGGTGCGAAAAAATTGGCTTGCCAGAACTTTCAGCTCTTAGATAGACTATTAAACATGCAAAGTGATCCATCGGCTGGGCGTTGACTGCGGCTATGGGGATGCGCATATACTGGTGGCACCACAGACAATGTCAACCTTGTCGGCAACATCCAAACTACGACAGCAAGTCCTCGGCTACCCAGTTGACACTGTGGACGAGCCCTTGGCTCTGGAAATTATCGAAGAAGCCTGGCGTAATCAGCGTGGGCTCCACATAGTCACGCTTAACGCTGAGATGGTGATTGCCGCTCAGAAGGATCAAACACTGGACCGCATCGTTCGCCACGCCCATTTGATCATCCCGGACGGTTCAGGGGTGGTTTGGGCGATGAGATTGCACGGCACTAAAGCGGACCGCTTGCCCGGCATTGAGTTGGCTCAGTCGACACTTTCGGCCGCTGCTGCCAAGAATGTAAAAGTGGCTTTGATTGGCGGCAAGCCCGAGGTGTTGGCGAAGATTGAGGCGACGCTTCCGATTAAGCATCCTGGTCTGAACATTGTCGCTGCCCAAAATGGATATTTTTCAGCTGATGAAGAGGAAGAGTTGATTGAGCGGGTGGCTGAAGCACAGCCTGAGCTGGTTTTAGTGGCATTGGGTGTGCCCAAGCAGGAATTCTTTATCGATAAATGGCAACAGGCATTCCCGAAAGCGGTTCTGGTTGGTGTAGGTGGCAGCTTCGACGTCTGGGCCGGTGTGGTAAAACGGGCGCCCTTGCCATTTCGCAAGTTACATCTGGAATGGTTCTACCGTCTGCTTTGCGAGCCATGGCGCTTCCGCCGCATGGGCTCAGCGCTGCCCTCTTTTGCTATGCAGGTTTTGCAGGAGGCTGCCGAATCCAAGTTGGCGCACGAAAGTGGACACGGTGAGCGCCGTGAAAAATCGCGCAAAGCAAAATCTCACGACAAATCAAAAGAGCGATCGAAAGACAAGTAGACGGGCAGGCAGACTGGCTTCTAGGCGAGCCAATAGACGTCATCTGGGCGGAGAACACTCCTGTGCGGCAACTTGCTCACCTGGGTGATGCTGTTTTCCATCTCTTTGAACGCGAACGCGAGATTGCCAAAAACAGCTCCGCCAGCCAGATGCACAAACGGGCGCGAGTGGCAGCAATGCAGCAGGCAAAGTTGCTGAGCCAGCTGGAGCCAATTCTTTCCGCAAAAGAACTGGAGTTGACCAGGCGCGCCCGCAACACCAAGACGTCTGGATTCAAAAAAGTAGATCAGGCCACTTATAGACAGGCAACTGCTTTTGAAGCGCTTCTAGGCTTTCTATATCTGACGGATATAAAACGTTTGCGTGAGATCCTGACAATCAGTCTCAGTTTGGAATGCTGAGCTCCAACTGCATCAGATTCAGATTTGGCAGTTCAATGCTCCTCCCCCCTCTTCATGTAGCGATGTCCGCCACGCGTTGTACGCGACGCAGACATCGCTAAACGACCACCCACGCAGAGTCTCCCGACATACACGCTCCAAAAACTTTCGCCGCCCTCAGTTTGCAATGCTAGCCGGTCGAGTTGGTTGCGCCCCAGATTGAGGCACGCCAGCGCTTTGAGAAGATGCACTGCCAGACGCAGGCGCGGCCAAATGCTTGACCATAAAATCCAGTCCTTTGGCAAGAGCTAGATCGTGGTCAGGTCCAGGATGCATGCTGAAATAGTGGTCTTGCTTCGGAATCATGATCAGTTCAGTTTCAATGCCGGCCTCTTTCAGTTTGGCGCCTAACTCTCTTCCCTGTTCAGGAGGGACCAGGTCGTCTTCTTCTCCCTGAATTATCAATGTCGGTACGGCGGTCTTCACATATGTCACTGGTGAAGAGCGATTGGCCAGAGCCGGGTTCTCTACCGGCACATCGTTCAGGTATGCCAAGACCCAGCTTTGCCCCATTTTCAGCAGATCCGTAACTGGACAAAAGGCCACGCAAACTTTGAACATGCGAAGTTGTTTGGCTATTTCATCCAGTCCGATAGTTTCTGGTGCATAGGCTATAAGCAAGGCCAGGTGCCCCCCCGATGAGGCGCCAAAGACGCCCATGCGATTGACGTCGATGTGATATTTGGCGGCGTTCTTGCGCAGATAATCTGCCGCTCGCCAGCAATCTTGCACGTCGTTGGGATACTGTCCGCCGTCTTGAACCAGTCTGTAATCGACGTCGAAGACAACCATGTTGCGGGAAGCCAGTTCGCTAGACATCTCGACGCAGTTGTTATCGCAGCGGCTGCCCGCCTTCCAGCCACCGGCGTGCAATACCAGGACAGCCGGCATTAGACCTTCAGGAGGATTGGTCGGAGTGTACAGATCTCCCAAACAGGAGTAATCACCTATTTTGGAGAAACAGATGTTGGGTGTGACCTGGAACTTCTTTGTTTTGTCCGCGGAGGCAGAAGTTTCCGCCAGACAAGCACATTGGCTGCCCAGACCAAAACTGGCCAGCACCAACATGACGGTAAAAAATAATTTCTTGAGCATAACCGACCCATCCGATTGGCACCACATATAGTGCAGAGTGCGATCAAATTTTCTTAGCTCCATCTTCAATAGATCCTTGCTTGGTGCCTCTTTGATCGATTCAAGAATTGAATCGATTTCACTATATCAGTTCCTTTATGAGAAATCGCGTTTTAGAAGCTGCACCGGCGGTGGCAAGAGTGTGCAGGTTTACGGGATCAATGCCCGACCGCTATTCGTGATGCGGGGAATACATATCCACCGCACTAGTTTTTATCATGGGAAAGGGACCCGGCGCCAGAGCTAACCGAAAGCAAGACTTTGTTAACTATTGACCGGGTTTTATATTCACAATCACTGGTCATCTCAGCGCTGCGGTGCTTTGAAAGGGTAGAGCTTAGCTTGGACTGTGCCCGGGCAACCAGCGAGAATGTTAAGGATAGGTTGCCATGCCAGTATCCAAGGTTATCTAATGATACTTTAGGCTTAGGGGACAGTCTCCTTGCCTTCCGTTGGACGAAACTATTGCAAGTTTTAGGCATTAAGTCTGAGGATATATACCGCAGCCTTGTCGAGCATTCTGCCGACGGGCTGGTGGTGAGCGATCCTGACGGGCTGATCACAGCATGCAATCCAGCCTTCATCAAACTGTCGGGACGGCAAAAGGATGAGTTGATCGGGCAGAAACTGGCCTCAATCATCGATTTTTCTGCACCGGAAAATCCAGACACCGAATCTGGTGGCAAAGGAGCGGCGGCACGAACAAAGAATTTTTCCACTCCACGCAACGCCACAATTGTCTGCCGAACTGGCATGGATTTGATCATGCCTTGCAGCCAAACGCCGATCAAAGGCTCAAAAAGCGAAAGCATGGGCAATTTGACGATCGTCTACATTATTCAGGCAAATTCGCTGCAGCAAGCACAAACAGAGTTTGTCTCAACTGTCTCCCACGAGTTGCGCACTCCCTTAACCAGCATCAAAGGCTTTGCCGACACAATCTTGCGAGCCGGTGATCGTCTTGATCTGAGTCAACAGAGGCGTTATGTCGGCATTATCAAAGATCAGGCCGATCGCCTGACCCGTCTGGTTGAAGACCTTCTTGCCGTTTCTCGTCTGGAATCCAAAAAGATGCAGCTGACAATTCGAGCCATCGACCTGAATGAGGCCATTCAGCGAGTGCAACTCAATCTCACTGAAAAAGCCAGAGAGCACAGGTTGGTTGTCAATTTGCCTGCCGGGTTGCCGCCTGTCTGGGCAGATGCCGATCGGCTGGAGCAGATTCTCACCAATCTGATCGACAATGCGATCAAATATTCCCCGGCTAAGACAACAGTGACAATCACCGCCCGCGATATCGTCGACGCCACCCCTTCCGAGATGGTTGAGTTCTCAGTCACAGATGAAGGAGTGGGAATACCGGAAGAGCACGTTTCGCAAATATTCACCAAGTTCGGGCGCCTCGATAATCCGCTCGTCAGACAAACAGAGGGCACGGGATTGGGTCTCTACATCACGCGCTCTCTGGTTTTAGCCTTGCGTGGGCAAATAAAAGTGACAAGCTCACCGGGCAAGACTACCTTCACAGTGCAACTGCCGGCGGCATCACTGGAAGAACAGGCAGCAAGAGGGCGCGACTGATGATGCTGCCCACGCCTATCATTATGGTCATCCATACGGCCCGTCAAGCCGCTGATTATGCCTCGATTTTGGAGAAAACAGGGGCCCGCGTTCATGCCGTTGTCTCTTTCGAGGAAGCCAATGAACTGCTCTCGTTTCTGCATCCCGACCTGATTATTCTCGCTGCCAATATGCCGGAGGGCGATGGGCGCCTGTATTGCCAGCAAATAAGAGCAACCCTGGTGCATCCGCGACCGGTGCTGGTTTTGCTGCACAGCTCAACTGACGTCTCGGAAAGAATCAGTGCCTTCAGATATGGTGCTGATGACGTGCTCGGCGATCCAATCGATAAAAATGAGCTGGCTATCCGCGTGCTTGCCCACTTGCGGCGGCGCCAGGAAGAGTTCCTCAACCCCTTGACTCAGCTGCCTGGACCAAACTTGATTCGCAGAATGCTCGAGCAAAGTCTTGTTTCTGACCGGCCGTGGACGGCCATGTCTTGTGACCTGAACAAGATCCGCGTCTACAACGAAACCTATGGCGACCTCGCCGGTGACCAGCTGATCAAGGCTCTGGGAGCCATTCTCTCTCATGTGGCCGATGATAATGACTTTGTCGCCCACATAGAAGCTGACGATTTCTTGATGGTCAGCCACGGCGAGCATCTGGAGAAAAAAGCGCAAAAAATATGCGATCAGTTCGATCAGATCAGCACCCGGTTCTATCCGCGCGGAGACATAGAGCGGGGCTATCTTGTCTCTACAGGGCGAAACGGGATCAGGCGGCGTGTGCCACTAATTTCCATTGCCATCGGTATCGTATCCAGTACCAAGCGCCGCTTCCAGAGCTACGTCGATGTTTTGACCACCTGTCGAGACTACAGATACGCCGCCAAAAAGCGTCCTGGTTCCAGTTGGGTCTCAGACTCCATATCTATCGAATTGATGCCCAACAAGAAGCGCTCGCAGCACGCCCCTGACGGCAAATTTCCTTCTATCCTCGTGGTTGAGCCAGATGGCGCCATGGCTTGTTTGCTGCAAGAGACCTTATCTCTTGAAGGCTATCTCGTGCAAGTGACCAGCTCCGCTGATGATGCGCTCGGTATTGTGCGTGAGAGACACCCCGACATGGTGCTTTTGGAATCGCACCTGGCCGACAGACAGATGGACGGCTGGGAACTTTGCCGCGTGCTTAAAGAAGACTCAGAGCTGTGCAACATCTGGATTGTGATGACCACCTCGCATCCCGACCAATCGATGGCTCTGGAAGCCGGTGCCGATCTCTATCTGCCCAAGCCGTTCGATATGCCGTCTTTGCTCAGCGAAGTCAGCTACTTGCTGCGCTCCGAAGCGTCCTGATCGATCTTAAGCTGACCGAGGATCCATTCCACTGCTTCCACAATTGAGTCGGCCTGGAAGTCTGGTTCAACCTGCCATTGATACTTTCCTTTCATGACTGCTTCACCATAGCCGGTGGAGACGAGAATGCCTTTGGCGCCCGCATTGTGAGCCAGCTCGACATCGGTTGACTTGTCACCGATGACAAATGATCTTGCCCGATCGAACTGCGTGTGATCGGCGAATGCTTTTTCGATCATTCCCGTTTCAGGTTTTCTGCAGTGGCAAGAAACGTTATATGGTGCCACATCACCTTCGCGCAAATGAGGACAGTAGTACATGTCGTCAAGGTAGGCACCACCGTCTTTAAGCAGGCGGCAGAGCCTCTCGTTCAGGGCTTGGATATGGCTTTCGGGATAATAGCCTCGGGCAGCGCCCGTTTGATTTGTCACCAACACGGCGGCAACCTTGGCCTGATTGAGCCTGCGCACGGACTGGCAAGCACCGTCAATCAAGACGAGACGCTCAAGCTCGCGGATATATCCGAGCTCGACGTTTAAGGTGCCATCACGATCGAGAAAGACAACCGGTTGTAGGAGGGGTGACTGCGACATCTTGTCTTTATATCATTTCAGCCAATTATTACCATTTGCTACACTCAATAGCAGATTGCTAAAACCCTGGTGAAATCACAGTCTCACCACTAGGCAGCGCAATTATGCAGTCGAACTGCGGCAAAGCCTGTGTTACGATTGCTGCACTAAAACGCCGGGCAGCAGCCGAATATGCGATTACACGACGAAAACGCTTCCTTTAGATTCAATCAAAGCGGCCTCCGCAAATTCCTTGGCGATCTTGAATGCGAGATCATGGAGTTGGTGTGGAAAAAGGCCAAGCCGACCGTTACCGTGCGCGAGATATATGACATTCTGCGCCATGAACGGCAAATCGCTTATACGACAGTGATGACGACAATGGTGCGATTGGCTGAAAAAGGTCTGCTGCGCATCGTCGACAAAGCCGGTTTAGCCAACTGCTACGCGCCCTCCGAGAGCCGAGACGAGTTCATAAGAAATGCCGTAGCCCGCGTTCTCGACATTTTCATTTCAGATTTTCCAGAAGAAGCAAATCAATTCTTGGAAGAACACGCGGCTGGCAAAGCCAAGAAAACAGTTTCAAGGAAGAGATAGCGCGGGCGCCATAGCCCTGACTTGATAGCGTATCTGGTGGCATCAGAAGACCGCACTGCAGGCTCTTTGCCAAGCTCGTTCTCTGCAAATATGCGCTCAAAATAGGCGCTCATCTTTATGCACCTCAAATTCATGCCCCTGGTCTGTTCAGCACCAGTCGAGCACCAAACAAAAGAGGCAGCTTGCGCTGCCTCTCTCTTTACTGTTGCCAATCCTATTCGTTATCTGGAATCGGTGAACCTTCAGGCAACGTTGGTGACGTCTTCTGATGTCGTTCTGCTCTTCCTGATGTGTAGTGACGTTCGTCCAACACGGTCGGCTCTACCTCGAACATATTCGTGTCGCGCGGTCCTTCCACGCGTCCGATTTCTTCAGGCAGCTTCAGCTGACCTGGAGTTCCCGGCAAGATGATTTCCGGTCGCACTGCCACCACCAGTTCGCTCTCGTTTTTCGAGAAGGCTTTTGATCTGTACAAAGCGCCCAACACTGGGATTTCGCCCAAGATTGGAGTCTTTGTCAGTTCTCGACCGCTGTTGGTTGAAATCAAGCCCGCGATAAACAATTCCTGCCCGGGTTTCATTTCAACAATAGTCTGGGTCTTTCTTGTTGTGAAGCCGGGAACGCTGCTTGTAGATCCTGGAATGTTCAAGCCCAACGATGGGTTGATAATCCGCTCTTCCGGTGAAACTTCTAAATTGATAGTACCGTTTTCCAGAAGGACGGGAATCATGTTGATTCTCAAACCGAACGGCTCGAAGGTGACTGACTGCTGAGCGGCACCAGCTGTAGCGATAGATTGCAAAATTGGAATTTCGCCGCCGCACAGGAAGGCTGCTCTTTCTCCAGAAATTGTCACCAGTGTTGGTTCAGCCAAAACTCTCGCTCGCGAGTGAGCAATAATGCCTTGTACTGTCGGATTGATTCCGGCACTGGTTGATTTGTCCTGTAAAGCTGCTGCGCCAGTGAACAGGTTGGCCAGGGCCCCTGGTACGAACGTGGTACCGCCGGGAACGCCCAACAAGATTGATGAGGCTAACAGGCCCAGAGGAGGTGTGTTTAACACGCCCAGACCGAGACCATTGATGGGCAGGACTGAGCTCGTTATTCCGTCTACATTCAAGGTCTGCGTGGTTTGTGCAGCTAAGGTCGGAGGAAATACAATGGCAGGGGTGCCGCCGGAAAGACCTGGAGTACCGAGCAAATTGACAGCATTTTGGCTGTTATTACCGCCGATACCATATGCGAAGCCTCTGCCCGTCAGGTTGAAGCCAAGCATGACACCCAATTCTCTGGCTGCCGTGGTGTTCATTTCCATGAATGTCACGTGCAACACGATCAAAGGCATCTTGCGCACTTTCACCAGGCTCGTCACTCTGCCGCCGTCGCTGTTGACGACTTGAGCTTTGCCGACGTTGTTATTGGTGTTCGGGAAGAAGGTGTATCTGTCAACCGAGCTCAACTGAGCCAACTGACCTTGTTGTCCGCCCCCGCCACCTGTTGCAGTGCCACCAGTCTCTCCGATTTTGGCGTTAACCAGACGGTTGTTGGCAACTTGCACGTTCATGCCGCGGTCATCCATAAACACGTTGGCTGCAGCAAAAGCTCTAATTAGAGATTCGGGGTGATCGACATCGCCCAGAAGCAGCACTCTGTCGCTGCCGCCAATAGTGAATGCTTTGACGATAATACGCGGGTCGATTTCTCTCAAGGTCGACTGCAGTTGGCCGTAGTCACGGGTGACCCGCAAGTCGACAGCTACCGAGTTGCCGGCGTCATCCCACAAAACGAGAGTGGCCGCCCCTGGCGTTTTGCCAAGCAGAACGATCTGGTTCTCAGAAACGACAACCGGTTCGGCTATGGCTGGATCACTGATGGAAGTTCTGACGATTTTGTTCTTCAATTTGAAGGTGCGTGATTGCGATACTTTCAAATCGATAACGTTGGTGGTCTTGAACTCTTCCAGATCAACCGTTCCCGTCACCACAGGTGGTATCGGGGTGGCTGTCAAATTGCCGGCG
>Ga0182024_10002422_pt1 | contig 46268 bp, 51 predicted proteins | sample P32metaG_FD_120480 | JGI IMG/M metagenome (GOLD analysis project Ga0182024, IMG submission 120480) | Permafrost microbial communities from Stordalen Mire, Sweden - P3-2 metaG (Illumina Assembly) | ecosystem: Environmental > Terrestrial > Soil > Wetlands > Permafrost | place: Sweden: Stordalen... | reverse complement strand
AGCGGCTACAGGACAAGCAGGGCGAGTTCGGCGCTTTCCTACAGCAGGCGCATAACTGGGCCGATTTCGAGGCGACCAAGCGGTCCTACGAACTTTATTCGCGCTACGTGATGCCGCATTTCTCGAAGCACAATCAGAGCCGCGCGGCGTCATACCAGTGGTGCGGCGACAACCGCGACGAGTTCAGCGCCAAGCGCAACGCCGCCGCCAAGGCGATGTTCGACAAGCACGAGGCCGAGCAGAAGGCCAAGCGCGAACTCGCCGAAGTCGGCATCGCACGGCCGACGCGGGGAAGAGAGGCTTGGTAGGGTGTTGGCCGAACCTCAACCACCACGCTTACCGGCATAAGCCGGTATCCATTTTTCGGCCGTCACCGGCGCTGAAGAGTGGATCCTGGCCTTCGCCGGGAAGCGAAAAAAGTGTGTGCCGTATCTCTTTACGACGCTTCAAATCGCACTAGGTGCTCGCGTGCCTCGGGGGAGGCGTTCTGAGCGGCAGCCTCCTTGTCGAGCACGCGCTTGATGCGGTCGGCGGGAAAGCCGAGCTGCGCCAGCGCGATCCCGGTGTCGAAGACCTCGCGGTATTCGGCGATCAGCTCCCCCTCGAAACGGAAGCAGGAGATGCCGGTGATCAATACCGGCTTGCCCTCGTAACCCGGCATTTTCGAGCGAAAGCTGAAGCGGAACCAGGCGTAGCCGAGCGCGCCGTCGTGGATCGGGTCGTGGAACTCCCAGCAATAGTCCTCGCCGGTGTCGTGGAAGCGTTGCAGCATCGCGGCGATCTCGGCGCGGCCGCGGTAGAGACCGAAGAAATCGTCCGTGTAGGTGCCGGTTTCGGTGAAAAGCGCGGTGAAGCGCGCGCTATCATTGGCAACGCCGGCGGCGGCGAATTCCTCGAGCAACGTGGCGAAATTACGGGCGGCGGTCATGGTGGCATCCGTGGCTGGGTCGGGCATAGCATACTGGCGCAGCGCTGCTTGAGGAGGTTCGACAATGCAGATCACTGCCGCAATCGTGCCGGACCGGGGCATGCCGTTCGAGATCCAGACCCTGGACCTCGCGCCGCCACGGGCCGGCGAGGTGCTGGTGCAGATCGTCGCCAGCGGCATGTGCCACACCGATCTGCATGCCCGCGACGGGTATTTCCCGAACCTGCCCTATCCGGTCGTCTGCGGGCACGAGGGCGCCGGGATCGTCGCCGAGCTGGGCGCGGGCGTCGCCGAGCTGGCGGTCGGCGACAAGGTGGTGATCTCGTTCCCCTATTGCGGCGAGTGCGAGCCGTGCCGCGCCGACCACCCGGCCTATTGCGTCAACGGCCGTGCCCTGAAGTCGAGCGGCAGGCGGTCGGACGACTTCACCCCGATGAGCCGCGGCGGCGAGCCGGTCTATTCGTGCTTCTTCCAGCAGTCCTCGTTTGCCACCTTTGCGGTGGCGCCGGCGAAGGACGTGGTGAAGCTGCGTCGCGACGCGCCGGTCGAGCTGCTGGGGCCGCTCGGCTGCGGGTTGCAGACCGGGGCCGGGGCGGTGCTCAACGTGATGCAGCCGCGGCCGGGCCAGTCTTTCGCGGTGTTCGGCGTCGGCGGGGTCGGCTTGGCCGGGCTGATGGCGGCCCGGATCGCCGGCTGCGACCCGATCATCGCGGTCGATGTGTTGCCGGCGCGGCTAAAGCTGGCAACGGAGCTCGGCGCCACGCACGTGCTCGAAAGCCGCGATGCGGAGACCCTGGCGGAGATCAGAAAGATCACCGGCAATGGCGTCCATTTCAGCCTGGAGACTTCGGCGGTGCCGGCCGTCTTTCGCCTCGCGGCCGATGCGTTGCGCGGCATGGGGACTTGCGTGCTGGTCGGCAGCGCCCGGGCCGGCACCGAGGCGAGCTTCGAGATGCCGGTGATCCAGGGCGGGCGGGTGATCCGCGGCGTCGTTCAGGGCGACAGCAAGCCGCGCGAGTTCATCCCGCGCCTGGTCGATTTGTTCATGGACGGCCGCTTTCCGCTCGACCGGCTTGTCACCGGCTACAAGCTCGCCGACATCAACCGCGCCGCCGCCGACGCGACGAGCGGCGCAACGATCAAGCCGGTGCTAAACCTGCCGCATTAAACATCGTCAAGCCGTAGGGCGGATAACGCTGCGCTCATCCGCCCTACGGCCGCATCAGGTCAGATAATCGAGCTTGAACCCGTCGCCCCAGCGCTTGATGTGGCCGACCGAGGGCGAGGGGAAGTGCATCGTGCAGCACAGTGTGTCGGTGTCGCAGTAGCGTTCGAAGAACTGGCGCCGCGTCCGCACGCCCTGGTCGCGGTTGGTATCGACACGCATCACCAGCTCGGGATAGCGCGCCTGAAGCGGCGAATGGATGAGGTCGCCGGTGAACACCGCCTGATCGCCGCCCTTGCCGGCGCAGACCGCGAAATGGTCAGGCGTGTGGCCGGGGGTCGGACTGAGGCGGATGTGGTCGTTGAGTGCGTGGTTGCTGGTGACCAGCTCGGCCTTGTTGGCCTCGATGATCGGCAGCACGCTGTCGGTGATCTGGTCGAGCGGCGTCTTCTGGTGGATCTCGCTCCAGTAGACGTATTCCTTTTTCGAGAACAGGTAGCGCGCTTTGGGGAAGGTGGGGACCCAGCGGCCATTCTCCATCCGCGTGTTCCAGCCGACATGGTCGCCGTGGAGATGGGTGCACATCACGAAGTCGATGTCTTCGACCCCAAGCCCGGCGGCCTTCAGCGCGTTCATCCACTGGGGATCGCTTTTCTTGTTCCAGGTCGGGCGCAGCGGGAAGTTCTTGTCGTTGCCGATGCAGCTGTCGACCAGGATGTTGTGGTGCGGCGTCTTGACGACATAGGACTGGAAGCACAGCACGACATTGCCGGTCTTGTTGTCAAAGCCACCCGGGGCAAGCCAGGAAAGGTTTTCCTTCAGCGTTTCCTGCGAGAGGGTCGGCAGGAATTCGAGCATCGGTGTGAAGCCCTGCTCCTGCTCGACGATCCGATGGATGGTCATGTCGTTGACGCTGTAGGTCGTGCGCATCGCCGTTCGTTCCCCGAATTCGGTGGCCGTTGCGGAGATCGTAGCGCCCGGCCAGGAAGAGGGCAAACGCGGCGGTCCACGCCTCTTGGTTCAGCCCTCCTGGTCGACGCCGACGACGAGGTGACATTTCTGCAACTGTGTGGCGCGGGATGCGCAGAGTCTCTTCGGGATTGAGCTGACGTAGGACAAGCTGGTCGTCGTTCCACCCGACGAATTGCTTGATCAGCACCGCCTGATCCGTCTTGTAGACAACGACGTCGCGGCCGCGGGTCGGCGGCTTAAGGGGTCGACGTGAAGCAGCCACCCTTGCTCGTAGCGAGGCTGCATGCTGTCTCCAACCATGGAACGCGCCGAGTATCGCGTCGCTCTCGCCGGGCATGAGGCGCGGATTGCCGAGGCCGAGCGCGAACTCGACGACCGGCGTCGCGAGGACCGCGCCTTCCAGGCCGAGATGCGCGCGGCGCTGGAGCGCGTCATGGAGGCCATCGCCGGGCTGCGCACCGAACTCGTGCAAAAGGCCAACCGGCGTTAGCCGCTTCAAGCAAAGCATCGAGACGATGGATTTCGCGGGAGCGGCAACGCCGCTTGGGCCGGACGATGTCGCCGCGGCCGCTACCCTGCTGCAATGCGAACCTGCCGCCATCTGGGCAGTGTGCGACGTCGAGAGCGCCGGTGGCGGGTTTCTGCCCGACAAGCGGCCGAAAATCTTGTTCGAGGCGCAGGTGTTCGGCCAGCTGACCCAGCATCGCTGGGACACGTCACACCCGAACGTCTCTTCGCCGAGTTGGAATCGCGCGCTTTACGGCGCCGCTGGCGCACTTGACCGGGACGCGGCGCTCGAAGCGGCGAGCTGGGTATGTTTCAGATCCTCGGCCTCAATTTCGCGCAATGCGGCTTTGCCACCGTCGAGGATTACGTCGCCGCGATGTGCGACAGTGAAGGCGCGCAGCTTCCTGCGTTCTGCGCGTTCTGCCAGAAGGGCGGTCTCGACCGGTATTTGCGCGCACACGACTGGACCCGGTTCGCGCTCGGCTATAACGGGCCGGGCGAGGCGGCGAACGGCTACGACACCAAACTCGCCGCCGCCTACCAGCGCCGTGCCGCTACCGGCGGATGAAACCGGCCACGAAGCCGTGCGAGCGCTGCGGCGGCTGCGGGCGCATCCCGCGCACCCGCCGCAGGCGTGAAGACGGCAGTCCCGATCCTTTCGATATCGTCGGTCAGCACATGGAAATTTGCGACCGTTGCGCAGGGTCCGGCGAGGTGCCGGCCGAGCCGCCGGGCGCCTCCGATCGCCGGCCAGGCTACGTCGCCGACCTCGCCTGATCTTCCCAAGCACTGAAATTCCTCGGGCCGCCTCGCGCGGCTCTTTTTGATGAAAGGATCCGTCGTGCAGACCCTTGCCTATCTGCTCGCGCGCTTCAGCGAGCCCTCCAGTTATGCCGGTCTTGGCGCCGCTCTGGCGCTGCTCGGGTTCAATTTCTCCGACAGCGTCCTCGGCCAGCTTGCCCAGCTTTGCGCCGCCGGATGCGGCTTGACGGCGGTGCTGTTGAAGGATCGCGGCGCGATCCAGCTATGGGCGCTCGGGATGCTTGCCGCGGCAACGCTCGTGGCCTGCAGCGGTCCCAACGCGCCGACCCCGGCTCAGATACAGACCGACGCCCAGGTGATCCTGACGACGACGCAGCAGGCGATGTGCGAAGCGCAGGCCGCCGCCAACCTGGCGGGTGCGGTTGCGGCCGGGGCCGGCGACACGTCCGCCGCCGCCGAGGCGTCGAAGGCTTCGGCCGCGGCCGGCGCCGGTTGCACCTGGATCAATCCGGTCGTCGCGACGCCGGCTCCCGCGGCAGCGCCGGCTCCCGCCGCGACCCCATGATCCGGGTTGCCGCGGCGGCGGTGCTGCTGTCGCTGTCGGGCTGCACCGGCTTGCTCGCCGCCGGGTCCGCGACCGGCGCGATTGGCGGCGGGTGGGCGATCGCCAATCAGATTATCGGCTCGGTCGACAGCACCATCCACACCGCCTGCGGCGAGTACCAAAAGGGGGGCGCGGCCGCCGAGGCGCTGGTAGCCGCCGGCCTGGTGCGGGCGGACGCCACCGCCAAGGTCCGCGTCATCGAGGAATACGGTGACGCCGCCTGCGCCGACCCGCCGCGCGGCGACGCGCTGTCGACCGCGATCTGGCTCGGCGAGCTCGCCGGCCAGATCGTCACCTTGACCACGCTCAAGCCCGCTACCTGAAGCCGCACTGCGCGCTTCGCGCTTGATCGCCGTCGCCGCGCCCGGCATCGTGCCGCCGGGAGAAGCGGGGAAACCATGCGATTTCAAGTGGTAATAGCGCTTGCCGTAGCGCTGCCGCTGGCCGGCTGTGCCACCGGCGGCTGGCTCGGTCCGAGGGAGAAGCCCGCCCCATCCCTCGACAACGGCGGGCTGATCACCAAGCCGCAGGGCCAGAGCCTCGTCAGCCGCTGTCCGGTGCCGGCCGACTACGACAACGCGACCCTGCAGAAAATCCAGGACGCGCTCCAGGCCCTGCCGCCCGACAACATCCTCCACAAGATGATGAGCGACTACGAGACCGAGCGCGACAACCTGCGAATGTGCCAATAGGCCCGCACCGGCTTGACAGGGCCGGTGGCGAGTCTATGACCAGGGCCACGGCCGCAAGGGGGATGCGCCTCGCATGAAACGTGCCTTCGTCTTTCCCGGCCAGGGGTCGCAGCAGCCCGGCATGGGCCGCGATCTCGCCGAGGCGTTCGCGCCGGCGCGACTGCTCTTCCAAGAGGTCGACGACGCGCTGTCGCAGCACCTCTCGCGGCTGATGTTCGAAGGGCCGGAAAGCGATCTCACCCTCACCGAAAATGCCCAACCGGCGCTCTTGGCCGCGAGCCTCGCGGTCGTTCGCGTGCTCAAGGCCGAGGCCGGCTTCGATCTAGCGGCCAATATCGCCTACGTTGCCGGGCACTCCTTGGGCGAGTATTCGGCGCATGCCGCGGCCGGAACGGTGTCGCTCGCCGACGCGGTGCGCCTGGTCAAGCGGCGCGGCCAGGCGATGCAGAAGGCGGTGCCGGTGGGCGAGGGGGCGATGGCCGCGCTCCTCGGCCTCGAGATCGACGCGGCGCGCGAGGTTGCCGCCGGCACCACCGGCTACGGCATCTGCGTGGTCGCCAACGACAATTGCCCTGGGCAGATCGTCGTCAGCGGCCACCGCGCCGCGGTCGAGCGTGCGGTCGAACTTGCCGCCGAGCGTGGCGCGCGGCGCTCGATCATGCTGCCGGTGAGCGCGCCGTTTCACTGCCCGCTGATGGCGCCGGCGGCCGAGGCGATGGAAGCGGCGCTCGCCGAGGTCGCCCTCGAGATGCCGCGCGTCCCGGTGGTCGCCAACGTCACCGCGGCGCCGACCAGCGACCCGAAAGAGATCAAGGACCTGCTGATCGAGCAGGTGACGCGCATGGTGCGCTGGCGCGAGACCGTGCTGCTCTTTGCCCGCAACGAGGTCGAGGAGGTCGTCGAGATCGGCTCCGGACGCGTCCTCGCCGGGCTCGTCAAGCGGATCGACCGCGAGCTGCCGGCGTTTTCGGTCGGTACCGCGAACGAAACCGAAGAGCTGATGAAGCGGCTCTGATGTTCGACCTTTCCAGCCAGACCGCCCTCGTCACCGGCGCCTCGGGCGGCATCGGCGGGGCGATCGCCCGGGCGCTCCACGCGCAGGGCGCGACAGTGCTGCTCGCCGGCACGCGCGAGGCGGCGCTGAAGGCGCTGGCCGGCGAGCTCGCCGAGCGCGCCCATATCCTCACCGCCGATCTCTCCCAGCCCGACGAGCCGGAGCGTCTCGTGCGCGAGGCCGAGGCGGCGATGGGGCAAATCGATATCCTCGTCAACAATGCCGGCATCACTCGCGACGGCCTGGCGATGCGCATGCGCGACGCGGATTGGCAGGCGGTTCTCGATGTCAACCTCAGCGCCGGCTTCCGCCTTATCCGCGCGGCGCTGCGTGGCATGCTGCGCCGGCGGCACGGGCGGGTCATCTGCATCAGCTCGGTCAGCGGTGTCGCCGGCAATGCCGGCCAGGCGAACTACGCCGCCTCGAAGGCGGCGATGATCGGCATGGCGAAATCGATCGCCGCCGAGGTCGCGACCCGCGGCATCACCGTCAACTGCATCGCGCCGGGACTCATCACCACGGCGATGACCGATAAATTGAGCGAGGATCAGCGCGCCCGCATCGTCGCGGCGATTCCGATGGACCGCTTCGGCGCGCCCGAGGAAATCGCCGCGGCCGCCGTCTATCTGGCGAGCGCCGAGGCTGCCTACGTGACCGGGCAAACGCTTCATGTCAATGGCGGCATGGTGATGGTATGATGACGTCGGTCGCGTGGTTCGGCGGATTGGCACGTTCGCTGAATTCGTGTTATGTGACCCGCCACCTTCAACGCGGCCGCGATGGCGACACAATACGGCTGATCCCCCTATCGGATACGCGCACCGCGCTGAGTCGAGAGCACCTGCCAATCAGCCATTTGAGGGACAACACGGATGAGTGACGTCGCCGACCGAGTGAAGAAGATCGTCGTCGAGCACCTGGGCGTGGACGAGTCCAAAGTGACCGAAAACGCCAGCTTTATCGACGATCTGGGTGCCGACAGCCTCGATACCGTCGAGTTGGTCATGGCGTTCGAGGAGGAATTCGGCTGCGAGATACCCGACGACGCCGCGGAAAAGATCATTACCGTCAAGGACGCGGTGAGTTTTATCGAAACGCACGGCTGAGCGTGCCCACGGTCCTGCCGTCAATGGGTGCGCCGGCATGAGGCGCGTTGTCGTCACCGGAATGGGGCTCGTCACCCCGCTCGGCCTCGGGGTGGAGCGGGTATGGGGAAAGCTGATAGCCGGCGAGTCGGGCATCGGCGCCATCCAGTCCTTCGACGTCTCCGACCTGCCGGCGAAGATTGCCGCGCAGGTGCCGCTTGGCGCCACCGAATCCGGGCTTTTCAATGCCGACGACTGGGTCCCGCCGAAGGATCAGCGGCGGATGGACCAGTTCATCATCTTCGCGATGGCGGCCGCGACCATGGCGGTCGAGGATTCCGGCTGGATCCCCGAGGACGACGAAGAGCACGAGCGCACCGGCTGCATGATCGGCTCCGGCATCGGCGGGCTGCCCGGCATTACCGAGGGTGCGATCACCCTGCAGGATAAGGGCCCTCGCCGCATCAGCCCCTTCTTCATCCCGGCGAACCTGATCAACCTGGCGTCCGGCAACGTCTCGATCAAATATGGTTTCAAGGGGCCGAACCACGCGGTGGTGACGGCCTGCTCGACCGGGGCCCACGCGATCGGCGATGCGTCGCGGCTCATCATGCTCGACGACGCCGATGTGATGGTCTGCGGCGGCGCCGAGGCGGCGGTATGCCGCCTAGGGCTCGCGGGTTTCGCGGCGGCGCGGGCATTGTCGACTGGGTTCAACGACGACCCGCCGCGCGCCTCGCGCCCCTGGGACCAGGACCGCGACGGTTTCGTGATGGGCGAGGGCGCCGGCATCCTGGTGCTCGAGGAACTCGAGCATGCCAAGAAACGCGGCGCCAAGATCTATGCCGAGGTCGTGGGTTACGGCATGTCGGGCGATGCCTATCACCTGACCGCGCCGTCGGAGGACGGCAACGGCGCCTTCCGCTCGATGCGCAACGCCCTGCGCCGGGCGCAGATTTCACCCGACAAGATCGATTACATCAACGCGCACGGCACTTCCACGCCACTGGGCGACGAGATCGAGCTGGGGGCGGTCAAGAGGCTGTTCGGCGACCATGCCTACAAGCTGACGATGTCCTCGACCAAATCGGCGATCGGCCATCTCCTGGGGGCCGCCGGCACGGTCGAGGCGATCTTCGCGATCCTGGCGATGCGCGACGGCGTGGTGCCGCCGACCCTCAATCTCGACAACCCGTCGCCGGCTTGCGACATCGATCTCGTCGCCAAGACCGCCAAGGAGCGCAAGGTCGATTACGTGCTGTCGAACTCGTTCGGCTTCGGCGGCACCAACGCGTCGCTGGTCTTCACCCGGCACGACCGCGCCGGGTAGAAGCAACGGGCCGGCGGGCAGCGAAAGATGCTGGCGTTTCTTCGCATGCTGCTCGGTTGCCTGCTGACGGCGATCGTCATCGTCGCGGTCGCGGCGGGCACCGGATACTGGGTCTATCGCGACGTCACCGAGCCCGGGCCGCTGGCCGAGACTCATGTCGTCGTCATCCCGCCGCACACCGGCATCTCCGGCATTTCCGACCTGCTCGCCGGGGAGGGCGTGATTCGCCATCCGCTGAGCTTCAAGGTCGCCGCCGAGCTGACCGGCCGCGGCGGCGCGCTCAAGGCGGGAGAATACGAGTTTCCCGCTTCCGCGACCGCGGTTCAGGTGATGGACCTGATCGCCAACGGCAAGACGGTCAAGCACCGGCTGACCATCCGCGAAGGGCTCACCAGTGCCGAGATCGTCGAGCTGGTGCGCGACGCGCCGTTCTTGACCGGCGATCCCGGCCCGCTGCCGGACGAAGGCGCGCTCCTACCCGAAACCTATATCTACAGCCGTGGCGACACCCGCGAGGGCATGATCGAGCGGATGGAGCAGGCGATGCAGGACGCGCTCGCTGCCGCCTGGGCGGAGCGGCGCTCCGATCTGGCGCTCGCCACACCGCAGGAAGCGCTGATCCTGGCCTCGATCGTCGAAAGGGAATCGGGGCGCCAGGACGAGCGCGCGCATATCGCGGCGGTATTCCTCAACCGGCTGCGCATGGGGATGCGGCTGCAGGCCGACCCGACCGTGCTCTACGCGCTGAGCGACCACGGTACGACGAAGATCGATCGCCCGTTGACCAAAGCCGATCTGGCGGTGGACTCGCCCTACAACACCTATGTCGCGAAGGGGCTTCCGCCGGGCCCGATCTGCAATCCGGGCAAGGCCGCGCTGCTCGACGCGGTCCGCCCCGAGCGCAGCGAAGACCTCTATTTTGTCGCGGACGGTACGGGCGGGCATGTCTTCGCCAAGACCCTGGCGGAGCACAACAAGAACGTCGCGCAATACCTGCACGGCGCCGCGCCCGCCGAGGCTGAGCCGGTCCCGGCCAACCCGCCGCCGCCTCCGGCGCCGCCGCCGCGGCAGGCCGCGCGCAGCCAGCAACGTTGCCGGGCAAGCCCCGGCCATCCCTGCCTCGTCAGGTGAGCGCGCCGCCGGTGGGCGTCTCCAGCATGACCGGGTTCGCCCGGGCCGAGGGCGAGGCGGCCGGGATCTCCTGGGCGTGGGAGCTGAAAAGCGTCAATGGCAAGTCGTTCGATCTGCGGCTGCGGCTGCCGGCCGGATACGACGCGCTCGAAGCGCCGCTGCGCGCCGTGCTCGGCGGCAGGCTGCGGCGCGGCAACATCTCCGCCAGCCTGACGATCAACCGGGTCACGCCGCCGGCGATCCGCATCAATCGTGAGATGCTGGCCCAAATTGTCGCGTTGCTCGGCGAGTTGGCGGGCGAGGTCGAGGCGGCGCCGCCGCGGCTCGACGGCCTTATCGGCCTGCGCGGGATCATCGAAACGGCCGAGGATGAGCCCGACGACGTGATCGAGGCCCGCCGCACCGCCCTTGTCGCGGGGTGGTCTGCCGCGGTCGACCGCCTGGCCGCAGCGCGCGGGGAGGAGGGCGCCAGGCTCGGCGCGCTCCTGTCCGGCCAGCTTGCCGAACTCGCCGAATTGGTCGCAGCCGCCACTGCCTCGGCCGCCGCACAGCCCGAGACCCTGCGGGCGCGGCTGGAGCAATCACTCGACACGCTGTCGGGCCTCGCCCCGACAATGCCGCCGGAGCGGGTCGCGCAGGAGCTGGCGCTGCTGGTATCGCGCGGCGACATCCGCGAGGAATTGGACCGGCTGCGCGCCCATCTGGCGCAGGCGGGCGACCTGCTGGCCAAGGGCGCGGGGATCGGCCGTGAGCTCGACTTCCTGTGTCAGGAGCTCAATCGCGAAGCCAACACGCTGTGCTCCAAATCGGCGGATATCGAGCTCACCCGCATCGGTCTGGCGCTGAAGGTCGCGGTCGAGCAGTTCCGCGAGCAGGTGCAGAACCTCGAATGAGCGAGGCGAGGAACCCGGGGCGCCGCCCCGCCGCGATCCGCCGCCGCGGCTTTCTCCTGGTGCTGTCGTCACCCTCGGGCGCCGGCAAGACGACGATCACCCGCCGCCTTTTGGAGCGCGACCCCAGCCTGTCGCTCTCGGTGTCCGTGACGACGCGACCCCGGCGGCCGAGCGAAATCGACGGCCGGGATTACCGTTTCATCGATCAGGCCAGCTTCGACCGGATGGTCGCCGAGGGCGAGCTGCTGGAGCACGCCACCGTGTTCGGTCATTGCTACGGCACTCCGCGTCCGCCGATCGAGGCGGCGCTTGCGGCTGGCCGCGATATCGTCACCGATATCGATTGGCAGGGCACGCAACAGCTCAGCGCCAGTGTCGGCGACGATGTCGTCACGATTTTTGTCCTGCCGCCGTCGAGTGCCGCGCTGGAGTCACGGCTGAGGACCCGGGCGCAAGATTCCGCCGAGGTCGTCGCCGCGCGCATGGCCAAATCCGCCGAGGAGATGAGCCACTGGCCGGAATATCAGTACGTCATCGTCAACGACGATTTGGAAACCAGCGTCGCGCAGGCCCAGGCAATCGTCACGGCCGAGCGCCTGAAGCGCGTGCGTCAGGCGGGCCTTGCCGATTTCGTCACGCGCCTGCGCGGCGGCTGACACTCACCCGCATGAGGTAGCCGGATGACGGTTCCCACCGACGAGAACGTCGATTTCCTGGTCTGCGACGAAGTCCAACAGGAGCCTGACGGCAAGCTCAATTTGGTCGGTCTCTACCCGACCCGCGAGGTCCGGATCGAGGCTGGGCTTAAGCTCCCGGTTTCGCTGAACCTCGCCTTCGTCTTCATCCTGAAGGATGGCGACGGCCATTTTCGCCCGGTCTTTCGCCTGGTCGATCCGCTCGGCCGCGAAATGCACAAATCGTCGGTGCCCGACCTCCGCAAGCCGGCCGATGTCGGTCATACCGTGTCGATGAACATCACGACGATCCCGATTATGAATTTCGGGTCGTACTCGGCCTTTCTCGAGATCGAAGGGCAGCAGTTCCAGCGCAACGTGCGCATCTTTCAATAATTTCCGGCCACAACCCGGGCGAGCGCACAGAATTCGGCGACCGAAAGCTCCTCCGCGCGGGCCGTTCCCGCGATGCCGGCGGTCGCGAGCACGCTCTCCGGCGGGACGCCGAGCGATTTGAGGCTCGAGCGCAGCATCTTGCGGCGCTCTCCGAACGCGGCGGCGGTCACCCGCTCCAGGCTCGCTTTGTCCGCCGGTGCCAGCGGGACAGGCCGCGGCACCAGACGCACCACGCTTGACGTCACCTTCGGCGACGGGGTGAAAGCGCGCCCCGGAATGTCGAACAGAATGCGTGCTTCGCACAGCCATTGCACCAGCACCGAGAGCCTGCCGTAAGCCGGAGTGCGCGGCGCGGCGACGAGGCGCTCGGCGACCTCGCGCTGGAACATCAGCGTCAAGCTTTCGTACTCGCCGATCCGGTCGAACCATTTGAGCAGCAACGCGGTGGCGATGTTGTAGGGCAGGTTGGCGACGATCCGGCGAGGCGCCTCGGTAATCGCCGCCGGATCGAGCTTGAGCGCATCGCCCTCGACGAGCGAGAGCCGCCCGGGGTGGAGCGCGCCCAGTTCCGCCAGCGCGGCGAGGCAGCGCGGGTCACGCTCGATCGCGACGATCCGGGTCGCGCCCTCGTCGAGCAGCGCCCGGGTCAGCCCGCCGGGGCCGGGCCCGATCTCGATCGTGGTGCCGGCGCCGAGGGGGCCCGCTTCACGAGCAATCCGCCGGGTCAGGTTGAGGTCGAGGATGAAATTCTGGCCGAGACTGCGGCGCGCGGCGATCCCGTGCCGGGCGATGACCTCGCGCAGCGGCGCGAGTGCGGCGGGCGGATCGTCGGTCAGTTTCGGCCGCGCCGTGCCGCCATCGACGCGGCGAGTCGCAACGCCGCGATCAGGCTGTCTGGCCGGGCGATGCCCTTCCCGGCGATGTCGAACGCGGTGCCGTGGTCGGGCGACGTACGGATAAACGGCAACCCCAACGTCACGTTGACGGCGCCGTCGAAATCGATGGTCTTGATCGGGATTAGCGCCTGGTCGTGGTACATGCACAGCGCCGCATCGTAGCCGCGCCGCGCCGCGGCATGGAACATCGTGTCGGCGGCAAGCGGTCCCCTGGCGTCGATGCCGGCTTTACCGAGCGCGGCAACCGCCGGAGTTATAATATCGATATCTTCCTGTCCGAGACCGCCCTGTTCGCCGGCATGCGGGTTGAGGCCGGCGACGGCGATCACCGGAGCCTCGATCCCGAAATCGCGCCGTAGCGCGGTATCCGTGACCCGGCCCGCATGGACGATCGATTCCGTGGTCAGTGCGGCAATCGCTTCACGCAACGCCATGTGGATCGTCACCGGCACGACGCGAAGCTCGGCGCTGGCCAGCATCATCACCGCCGGCTGCTTCGAACCCGCCAGCTCGGCGAGGTATTCCGTATGGCCGGGATGGCGAAACCCGGCGCGATAGAGCGCATCCTTGTTGATCGGGTTGGTGACGAGCGCGGCCGCCCGATCGACCTGCACATCGGCGACGGCGATCTCGATCGCGCGCAGGACCAGCTTCGCGTCTGCCAACGCTGGTTGTCCCGGGGTGGCGATAGGCGCGGCGTCGAGCGGCGCCACCGGTAGCGCGTCGGCGAAGGCCAGTATCGCCTGCTCCGGCCCGTCGACCGCTCGCAGTTTGACGTTCCACCCGAGTGCGCCCGCGAGTTTCGCGAGGCGGTCCGGATGGTCGATGAGGTAGAACGGCGGGACGCCTTCGCCGCGCCGCAACCAGGCTTTGAGGGCGATCTCCGCGCCGATCCCGGCCGGCTCGCCCATCGTCAAGGCGAGCGGGAGCGTCATGCCGCTATACCCTGACGTCGACGTAGGCCGCGCGGCGCAAGTCGCGCAGGTAACGGCGCGAAACCGTGTCGAGCTTCTGGCGCAGCAGCGATTCGAAGACCTCCTCGCGCGTCGGATCGCCGTTTTTGACGGTCTGGGTGTCCTTGCTGCAGACCATGACGACGCCGAGGCCGCCGCGCTGCAGAAGCGGCTGGGATGGCTCGCCGACCTTCAATTTGACGAGAAGATCGCGCAATTGCGGAGCGATGTTGGCGGTGCTGACCTTGCCCTCGCTGGTCGTCTTGGGTAATTTTTCCTGCCCGAGCTTGAGGAGTTCGGGACACGATTTGGCCGCGCGGAAGGTCGCTGCCTCGGCCAACGCAGTGCGTTTGACGGCTTCGGTCAGCTGTGGCGGCAGCGGAATGATCACCTGAACGACGTCGTAGAGCGTGGCGGCCTGGCCGCCGCCGGCATCGCCATTGCGGCGATCCAGCACGAGCAGCAGGTAATAGCCGCTGTTGGTGCGGATCGGCGGCGACAACTCGCCCGGTTTGAGCGGCGTCACCGCCGCCGCCAGTTCGGCTGGCAGCTGATCCGGCCGCATCCACCCCATGTCTCCGCCGACCGCGGCGGTGGCCGATTGCGAGAATTGCTGCGCGACGGCCGAGAACCGCGCTCCTTGTTTCATCTGCTCGATCAATTTCAGCGCCAGGTTGCGGACTTCCTGGTCCTGCGTGGGATTGTCGACCGCGAGGAAGATCTCCGCGATATGGCTTTGCGGCTCGCCGGCATGCTCCTTGAGGCGCTGCACCGCGGCGTCGATCTCCTCGTCGGTGATCTCGGTGTTTTGGGCGGCCATGCGCCGCACCAACTTGGCCCAGACGATCGACGCCGTCAGCTGGTTGACCAGCGAGCCGCGATCGATACCGCGGCTCTTAAGGAGCAAATTGAGCTGGCCCGACTGCATGTTGTTGTTTTTTTCGATCTGGGCGAGGGCCGTGTTGAGCTCGTCGTCGGTCGCCACGACGTTTTGGCGCTTCGCCTCCTGCAGCTGCAATTTCTCGTCCACCAGGCCGCGCAAGACTTGCGCCCCGATGCGCTGACGGGTTTCCGCCGTGTCGGGAAGGTTCGACGACAGCTCGATCATGCGCATCCGCGACAATAGGTCGAAGACGGAGATCACCTCGTCGTTGACGACGGCGGCGATTCGGGTATCCGGAGCCGGCTCCGGCGAGGGCGCCGGTGGCGGCGCGTTATGCGCGGCTGTCTGGCGTGGCGCCGGTGCAGCCGGCGGCACGACCGCGCAAATCCCCGCAAGGGCCAGGAGCAACGCGCAAAAACTACGCAACAACGCCATCGAAAATAAACCTACCCCCGCAGGACCGGCTTTATTTTACACCCGGCAGGCAAGCTTGTCGCCGCGTCGATTTGCGCCGTTCACTGGGTGGACGGCGATACGGTCAGCACGTTGCCGCCGATCTCGCCGATGTTCTTGAAGACGACGCTGAACAGGACGGAATAGCCCGGTATGACATCGCCGTTGCGGTAGCCCGACTGGTTGAGGCTGGCGATAAAGGCCATGCACTCGTCCTGGTAGATCGCCGACAGCGTCGTTGCGAGGTTCTTGCTGTCCGCTTGCGGCGTCAAGGTGCCGTTGACGAGGTTGGTGGAGTTGGTGAGGTTGATCGTCTCGGAACCCTGGAAGGACCAATAACGCGTCAGCCGGGCCGTCAAACTGAAGCTGATCTGCTCACGCTTCCCGTAGAGGATGGTTTCCCCGCTGCTGGGCACGGTAATCAAATCGCTCGATTGCTCTGCCGGGATCAGCAGAAAATTTGTGCTGAAGCGCAAATTCTGCGGCCCGGCGCTCAGGATCACTTCCTGGGTGCGGTTGTCGAACGTGTTCTTGTCGAGGCGGAAGCGATAGATCAGATCGAGATAGGAGCTCGGCGCCAGCACGACGCGGCCGACAATGTCGGACAGGCGCTGATCGGCGCCGCTACCGGGGGGAATGAACGGGTTCGCCTCGGCCCGGTAGCTTTGCCCGATCAGCATTTTGTAGCTGCCGCCCGATTTGTCGTAGGCGCCCAGGTTTAAGCCATAGTCGATGCGCTGACCGGTATCGAGCAGGTCGTAACCCTGCATGCGGTCGGCCCTGAACAGGTCTGAATCGCGGAACTGGAAGCCGAGGCTGTCCTCGTTGGGGATTTCGTGGCGATTGCCGCCGCTCGGGCCGATAAAGGTCGCGACCATCGGCGTTATCGACAGGTCGAAGTTTTCGCCGTGGCGGACGAGCGGGTAGTCCCAGGTCAGGCCGACTTGCGGAAAGGCACGGCCGGTGAGGAAGCTGAGCGCCACCGGCTGGATCGGCGGCATGCCGTTTTGCGAGAAGAAGGAGCTTGGCAAATCCGGGTTCGACAGGTTGCTGAGACCGTCGACCGAATAGGCGTCGCCGCGCACGCTAACCTGAAATTTGTATTCGCTGCCAAGGCCGTCGCGCAGCGTCCTGTCCCATTCGGTACCGAGCGACAACCGCCGCGTCTGCGTGCCGACCTCGCGGACAATATCGAGCACGTTGGCGTTGAACTTGACGGTGCCGCCGATCGAATCCGGATTGAATTGCCAATTGCGGTTGACGACGGGCAGCACGATCGGCTGCGTCGAGTCGCCAAGCCCTGGGGTTAGAGGCTGAAACAGGTAGGCGTTGACGTCGAGCGACCCGTCACTCGGGAAGCCTTCGAGATAGGCCCGGCTGATCTCGGTGCCGAGCGGCGGCGGGGCAAACCCGAACCGCTGGAGATAGGTTTGATCCGACACCCGCTGCACGTCGAAGCCGGTGCGATAGGTGTCGTCGATGTCCCAGACACCGTTGGTGTTGATGTGCCCGCGCCACTGGGTGCCCAGATCCTCGTTGTTCTCGAAGCCGACATTGCTGCGGTTGACACTGAAGAGGCCATAAAGCTGGCCATTCGAGAACCGCTCGCGGTACTCGGTGGAGAGCAGTATCCCCGCCGAGGTCATAAAGCGGGGCGTCACGGTCATGTCGGCATCCGGCCCCAGCACCTGGTAATAGGGGAGCGTGAGGTGAAAGCCGTTGGTGCTTGAATTGCCGAACGACGGCAGCAGAAACCCGCTGGCTCGCTTCACCGAGGGGTCGGGCGTGGACATATAGGGCGTGTAGAACACCGGCCAGCCGTCGATCTCCATCACCGCGCCGCGAAACTCGAGCAGCTTGAGATCCTTGTCGTCGGTGACCTCTTCTGCCTTGAGCTGCCAGGCGGGCGGCGCGGCCGGGTCGGTTTTGCACAGGTTGCACGGCGAGTAGACGACCTTGCGCAACTCGAGATGGTTGCCGTTGGTGCGGCGGACCGCGTTGGCGACCAGCCGGGAGCGATCGGCCATCAACATCCGCACGTTTTCGGCGAAGGCGTTGTTCATCGAGTCGCGCAGCTCGATGTACTCGGTGAAGACCACCTGCCCATCGATCGTCATCAGGCTGACATGGCCCGATGCCGTCACCGTGTCGGTGCGCTGATTATAGATGACGACGTCGGCTATCAATATCTGCCCACCCTGGGACACCTCGACGTGGCCCTTGGCGATGGTGAGGGCGAGCTGGTCGTTGTACTCGACTTCGTCGGCCTCGAACGTCATGGGCTGGTTGTTGGATGCGTCGGGAGTGCCGCCTTGCTTGAGCAGCTCGGCGAAGGCGCCGCCGGAAAGACACGCGCCAATGGCGGCGGCAAGGGCCAGACGGGTTGCCCATCCGGCCATCCGTCTCCGTCCTGCTCGGCGATGCTCGCCCATCGTCACCCGTCCTCGAGGTGCAGCAGCATCGAGATGCCGAAAATCAGGCTGACGCCGGTGGGCGTCCAGGCGGCGAGCAGAACAGGCAGCTTCGCGGACAGTCCCAGGGCAAAGACGATGTTCGAGATGAAATAGAGCAGAAACCCGGCGGCGACACCGCTGACGATCATCAGCGTCGTCCCGCCGCGCCGCTGCATCCTCAAGCTAAAGGTCGCTGCGACCAGCACCATCGCACAAAACAGGAACGGCCTTGCGAGAAGAATATTGAACTGCAGGCGGTGGCGCTGTGCCGAGAAGCCCGATTGTTCGAGCAGGTCGATGAACCCGGGGAGCGCCCAGAACGACATTGTGTCGGGCGATGCCAGGCTCTCTTCGATGCGGTGTGAGGTGAACTTCGTCGGCAGGCGGAGTTCGGGCACCGGCACGGACTGGTCGCTGGTTTCCCAGCGTCTGCCGCCATCGATCACCCACTCGCCGTCTTCGAGCCGGGCGCTTTGCGCCTCGATCCGGGAGGTGAACTGGTGCGTCGAATTGAAAAAGAAGAGGGTGACCTGGTTGAGCAGCAATTCGGGGGCGACCAGCTTGTCGCCGTGGATCACGATCTGGCCGCCGCCGGGCTCGCTTTGACGCAGCCACAAACCCGAATTCGACAGCGCCAGCTGATCCGAGCCCTGGCGCAGGAAGCGTTTGTCGAGCTGCTCATAGGTCGATTCCATCGACGACGCGACCGGGTTGAACACCGTTACCGCGATCACCCCGACCAGCAGCGCCACTACGACGGCCGGCGTCAGGAACTGCCAGACCGACAGACCGGCCGCGCGGGCGATCACCAGCTCGTTGTTGCGCGTCAGCCGCCAGAACGCCAGCATCGTGCCGAACAGCACCGCGAAGGGCATCACTTCCTGCGCGGTGTGGGGCAGCTTGAGCGCGGCCATCTCAAGCAAAACGCCGAGCGTCACCCCGGCTTTCATCGCGCCGCGACGCAGCAGCTCAATGTAATCGAGCAAAAAGCTGATGCTGAGCATCGCGCCATAGACGCCGCAGAACCAGACGAAAAACTGGCGCGCGATATAGGCCGAGAGTGTCTTGGCCAGCTGCACCGACTACGTCTCCCCCTCCAGCCCGCGTCATGAGTGCATAGCGGCAGCCGCAAATCGCGACCGTGGAAAATTGAAGCTTATTCCACGGTGTAAGAGGATTCCAAGTCCGAGCGTGAACGGGAGCAAATCGATCACATAACTCAGGGGTATGGCAGCGCCGTAACGGCCGGCCAAATTCTTGACCGCGAGGTCGAGCGTCTGGAACAGCAGGGCGCACCCGATGGCCAACATCACGCGTTTCAATTGACCGCGCCGGTTGAATTGTCCCGGCAGCAGGCAGGCAAGCGGGATCATCGCAAAACTGAACGCGGTCAGCGGCACGGTGAGGCGCTGGTTAGCCTCGACCACGAAGGTTTCGCGCAGCATCGGGGAAAGATCGGGAGGCGGAAACAGCAGGTCGGTGAGAAAGCGTTCCTGCGCCTCGCGGAAGCGCTCTTCCGGCGTGTCGCGCATCGTGCTGAGATCGAGCACCCAGCGGTCGAAGGTCAGCACCGACAGCCTGCCGGTGTCGCGGTCGAATTGCTGACGGTTGCCGTTGATCATGATGATCCGCGAGCCGCTGCCGGTATCGGCAAAGGCCCCGCGCTCGGCGAGGATGGTCAGCGGCCGCCTCGGGTCGCGCTCGTCGTCGATCATCAGGCCGATCGCCTCGCCGCGCTGATCGCGGCTGCCGATATAAATCGTGAGCTTGTCGGAGATCGTCGTGAACGCGCCTTCCTGCAGCAGGCTCGAGACGAAGCGGTTGCTGATCTCGAATTGCAGGGTCTTGAACTCGCGGTTGGCCACCGGCAGGAAATAAAGCGACAGCGCCATCAGCACGCCGTAGACGATCACGCTCAGCATCAGCACGGGCTTGGCGAGCCCCAGCGGGCTCACGCCCGCTGCCCGCATCACCAGGAGCTCGCTTTCGGTGCTGAAGCGGTTGAACACGAACAGCACCGCGATGAACGCACCGATCGGCAGGACGATGTCGATAAAGCGCGGCAGGATCAGCAGCGCCAGGTAGAGGAACACTTCCGCGGACAGCCCGCGATTGACGATCAGATCGACGAGCCTCAGCGACTGCGCTAGCCAAACCGCGGCGGTGAGCGCCCCGGTGACGAGCAGCATGACGCTGAGGCATTGCCGCAGGATGTAACGATCCAGGCCCGACATCGGCGCGGAGCATAAAAGGCGGTTCGCGCCGTGACCACAGACTTTACGGAGGCGATCGAGGCGCCGGCGGCGTCAGCGCCGTTGACTAGCGGCGGGACCCGGTCTATCGCCGCCCGGCACGAGAAGCCGAGCGGGCCGGGATTGCGGCAGATATGACCGATGCGCCAGATGCTCTCTTTAGCGGACCGCAGGCCTTCGGGGTCGATCCGACGCGGCCGGAGGCGTACAGCCTGCGCCAATCCCGTTACGCGGTCCTGGCCCAGGACATCAGCTTCTGGGCAGGCGAAGCGGCACGAAGCGGCAGAAATCTGTCACTGCTCGATGTCGGCTGCGGTTGGGGCGTGTTGCTGCGGCATCTGGAAGCCAAACCGCATTTCGACGCGCTGACCATCTCGGGGACCGATCGGAACCCGCCGCTCTACCGCTACAAACCCGAGTTTTTCCAAGAGTTTTTTGTCGGCGATTTGACCGGCGGATATCCCGAAATCGCGTCGGATCGCTACGACATCGTCGTCTGCGAGCAGGTGCTGGAACATCTCGACGATCTCGCCGCTGCCGTCGGCACGCTGGCGCGATTGGTGCGGCCCGGGGGAAAGCTGATCATCGGCGCGCCGATCTTTCCGCCGCCCTTGCACCTTGCCCGCAAATATATCGTCCCGCCGCTCGCGCGGCTCTTGCGACATCCTGATTCCGCCAGTCACATCCAGGCCTTTTCGCTCTACTCGCTGTTGCGGGTATTGCGCGCGGACCGGCGGCTGAAGGTGCTGACCGCGCGCGGCTTCCGGATCGTTTCGGGCGGCTTGCTGCGGCGGTTGGAAAACTATCGCTGGTGGTGGCGGCTGAACTGCAAGATCGGCGAGGTTTTCCCGGCACTCTGCATCGAGGTGCAGGTCATCCTCGAAAAATCGGCGGCGAGTTGACGGTCGGCCGCGATTTTTGGCTGTTGATTGGGCGCGCCAGATCGGGGCGGGGGGATGTATCGTAGAGGCTCGGGGTCGCGGGGGCGAGGCGAAGGCCGATGAAGATCAGCTTTGCGGAATTCGAGCCGTCAACCGTCGGCGCTGTTGTCGTCGTTGGGGTATGGGAGGAGGGCGTGCTGACGCCGCCGGCCCGCCAGCTCGACGAGGCCAGCGGCGGCGCGATTGCCCGCGCGCTCGCCGCCTCGCCGCGTTTTCGCGGCAAGCGCAACGAACTGGTGCCGGTCGTCGGTCCGGCCAACCTGCCGGTGAGCCGCATTGTCATCGCCGGGCTCGGCAAGCCCGAAGCGGCCGACAGCCGCGCGCTCGAGGATCTCGGCGGCACGCTGGTTGCCCATTTGAACGGCGTCGGCGCGACGACGGCAACCTTTGCTATCGATATCGGCGGTAGTGCCGGCGTCGCGCCGGCGTCGGCGTTGGCGCATCTCGCTTTCGGCGCCGCGCTGCGTTCCTACCGGTTTGACAAATACCGCACGACCGAGCGTCCCGAGCGCAAGCCGACCCTGGCTGAGCTGACGATAGCCGGCCCGGACGCGGACGAGGCGCGACACGCCTACCGCGATCTGGCGGCTGCGGCGGAGGCGGTCGCCTTCACCCGCGATCTCGTCTCTGAGCCCGCCAACGTCCTCTACCCCGAAACCCTGGCCGAGCGGGCGGCGGGTCTCTCGACCGCTGGCCTCGACGTCGAGATCCTCGACGAAGACCGGATGCGCGAGCTCGGCATGAACGCCATCCTCGGCGTCGCCCAGGGCAGCGTGCGGCCGCCGCGGCTGGTCGTCATGCGCTGGAACGGCGGCGCCGAGGGCGCCGCGCCGCTCGCCTTTGTCGGCAAGGGGGTGACCTTCGACACCGGCGGCATCTCGATCAAGCCGGCGGCCGGCATGGGGGAGATGAAGTGGGACATGGCTGGCGCCGGGATGGTGATCGGGCTGATGCGGTTGCTCGCCGCGCGCACCGCCAAGGTCAACGCCGTCGGGGTCGTCGGCCTCGTCGAGAACATGCCGTCGGGCTCGGCGCAGCGTCCGGGCGACATCGTCACGTCGATGTCGGGGCAGACCATCGAGGTGCTCAACACCGACGCCGAGGGCCGGCTCGTCCTCGCCGACGCGCTATGGTACTGCCAGGACCGGTTTAAACCGGCGCTGATGATCGATTTGGCTACCCTGACCGGCGCCATTGTCGTCGCGCTCGGCCACGACCATGCCGGGCTTTTCGCCAACAATGACGAGCTGGCCGAGCGGCTGGTCGCCGCCGGCAAGGCGGTCGGCGAGAAATTGTGGCGGCTGCCGCTCGACGATTCGTACAACCGGGCGATCGACAGCGACGCGGCCGACGTCAAGAACATCGCCGGCGACCGCGCCGCCGGCAGCATCATCGGCGCGCAATTCGTCCAGCGCTTCGTCAACAAGGTACCGTGGGCGCATCTCGACATAGCCGGCGTCGCCTGGTCGAAAAAGGACGCGCCGACCGTGCCGAAGGGCGCGACCGCGTTCGGCGTCCTCCTGCTCGACCGCTTCGTCAGCGACTATTACGAGAAGGGCTGACCGGGGCGTGGCCGAGATCGGCTTCTATCACCTGCTGTCGATGCCGTTGGAGCGCGCCTTGCCGCGCCTGTTGGAGCGCGCGCAGCGAGACGGGCATCGCATCGTCGTCCAGGCCGGTTCGACCGAGCGGGTCGAGCACCTGAATGCGCTGCTATGGACCTATGACGAGGCTGGCTTTCTCGCGCATGGCTCGGCGCGCGACGGCAACGCGGCGGCACAGCCGATCTGGTTGACGCATCAGGCCGAAAACCCGAATGGTGCGACGATGCTGGTGCTGGTCGATGGCATCGAGGCCGGTGATCTCGGCGGGTTCTCGCGCTGCGCCGACCTGTTTGACGGCAACGACGCCGAAGCGGTCGAAGCCGCACGCGGCCGCTGGCGCACCGCCAGTGCCGCGGGGCACACGCTGACCTACTGGCAGCAGACCGCGAAGGGCTGGGAGAAAAAGACCTGAACGGACGGCGTGCTCAGCCGATGCATCGCCCGGTATAGAGGATATCGCCGCCATTGCTGAATTGCGGCCCGGCCGCGGTCGGCGGGTTGGGGACGAAGCGGCGCACGTCGACAACAAAGCCGTTGGCGCACATCGCATGCGCCTTCAGCGCTTGCGCCAGCCATTCGCGGCGGATGCGCTCGGCCGTGCCGTCGTCGTTCTCGGTCATCACCGTGCTGGTGCGGGCGCTGTAGAGGAACGAGTCGGGTCCGGGCGCGGTAAATCCTTCGCGCCGGTCGGTGCCGACGCAAGCCGCGAGCGGAACGAGGCAAAGCAGGGCGAGCGCGCGCATCGGTGGGGTCTCCCAATCTGGACCGTTCTTTTTAATCTCCGATTCCGCGGCGCGTAGCAAGCTCCGGCGATGGCGGCGGGCGACGGCGCCCGCTATAAATCGCGGCCAGCGGCGTCGGCGGTGCGAGGATCGGGTGGCGAGACGATTGGTGCGAGCGGTTGCGGGGGCGTGCTGGCCCTATGGGGCGTTCGTTACCGCCGTGGTTGTGCTGATGGCCCAGGGCGTCGCCGCGGCGCCCGGCGACACCAAGCCGGCACCGCCGGAAAACAAACCGTCTCAGAGCGATAACAAGCCCGCCCCAGCACCACCGGCGCTGCCGGAGCACGTGGAAACCCGCCATACGATCCAGCTTGGCCAGCGCAGCCTCGACTATCGGGCGGTCGCCGAAACGATCGCGCTCACCGACACAAAAGGAAACAAGACGGCGTCGGTCTTCACCATCGCCTACCTCGCCGACCCGAAGCCGGGACAGACCCGGCCCGTCGCCTTTCTGCTCAATGGCGGGCCGGGCGCGGCCTCGGTTTTCCTGCATCTCGGTGCGGCCGGTCCGCGAATCATGGAGGACACGCCGAGCGGCGCGGTGCCCAACCCGCCGGTGAAGCTCGTCGACAACCCGTCGACCTGGCTCGACTTCACCGACCTCGTGTTCATTGACCCGGTCGGAACCGGGTTCAGCCGCGGCGAGAGCAAGGACGACAACCCGAGTAAGCCGTTCTGGAACGTCCGCTCCGATATCCAGTCGCTCGATTCGGTGGTGCGGCTGTGGCTGACCAAGCACGAACGCTGGGGCAGCCCGGTCTATCTGGTGGGCGAAAGCTATGGCGGGTTCCGCGTCGCGGCGATGGCGAAGAGCCTGGCCCGCGACGAGGGCGTCGTCGTCAACGGCGTGGTGATGATCTCGCCCTTGCTCGATTCGCTGGTCGTCAACCCGGATGTGACGGCGCTGATCGCGGGCGCGATCGAGCTGCCGTCCTACGCGGCGGCCGCCGCGGCGCTGTCCGGCGACAGCAAGTTCGACACGGCGCCGGTCGAGCAGTTCGCGCTGTCGGACTATCTCGTCGGTCTCGCGGCGATGAAAGGCGTGCCGCCTCCCGGCGACCCGTTCATCGCCAAGGTCGCGGCGATGATCGGGCTCCCCGCCGACATCGTGCGCCGCGAGCGCGGCTGGGTGTCGAACGCGGTCTTCGCCCACGAGCTGCGCCGCGATCAAAGCGAGGTGCTGAGCCTCTACGACGCGACGATCACCCGCCCGGCGCCGGCCAATCCTTGGGATCCGACCGCGAGCGACCCGATCCTCGACAATTCGATTGCGGCCTATACCGCCGCCTTCAACGCCTACGCCCCGGACGGGCTCGGCTACCACAGCGAGCTGCAATACAACGTGCTGCCGCGCTATATCGGCCATCAATGGGGCTTCGACGGCGCGCGCGACGGAGAGGATGGGCTGGGGCTTGCCTTGTCCGGGCTGCAGACGGCGTTGCTCGATCACCCGGCGACCAAGGTTCTTATCGCCAATGGCCGCTACGATCTGGTGACGCCGTATTTCGGCTCGCGCTGGCTGGTCGATCAGCTTGGCGTGCCGGAGGCGGTGCGCAGCGCGATCCGCGTCAAGGTCTACGAAGGCGGGCACATGATGTATCTGCGGCCGCAATCGCGCGAAGCGCTCGCCGCCGAGGTCGCGGCGCTCTTCGCCGCGCCTTAGCGAGGGCCCGGCCGCCGGACTGCCGCCGCCATCATCTGCTCGAGCGCGCCGATCAGCGCGTCCGAGGCTTGCGGTCCCGGTTCGAGGTGACGCAGAGCCAGCGCCGCCGCCTCGATCGTCGACAGCGCGTCGCTTCGCGGTTCGCGGCGCAACCGCCCGAGCCGGGCCGGGCGCGGCGGGTCGAGCACGATCCGGTGCAGCTTCAGCAGCCAGGGGTTGCGCCACCACAGCGTCTTCGCCTGGCTCCACGTGCCGTCGAGCAGGACGATCCCGCGCAGGCCCCTGACTATTCCGCTGGGGTCGGCGACTGTCTTGCCGTGACGGTCGAGCACGCTGAACTCTCGCCGCGCCGCCGCTTCCGGCCGCGCCGCGCCGAGATAGAGCGCTGCCCAGCGCTTCGGCTCCGCGCTCTCGCCGGCGACGCGGGACAGCCCCGGCCACGACAGCCCGGCGACCAGTTTCGCATTGCGCAGCGCGGCGCCGACGAGCGGCGCGGTCGCCAGCCTCTCGCGGCGTTCCTGCGGGTGCTGGAGGATGAGCACGAACACCCGGTTGTCGATCGGCTCGGCCATGCGCGGATACTATACAAGCGGGTGGCCGATATCCTTCCTCACGCCACCGCGCGGGCATATCTTCGATCCAACAATGAAGCCCGGGACCCGTCAGCTCCTCATCTGCCTCATCGTCGCCTGCGCGATGTTCATGCAGAACATGGATTCGACGGTGATCGCGACGGCGCTGCCGGTCATCGCGGAGTCGCTCGGCGAGAGCCCGCTGCGGCTCAACGTGGCGATCACCTGTTACCTCCTGAGCCTCGCCGTGTTCGTCCCGATCAGCGGTTGGACCGCCGACCGGTTCGGGGCGCGGCGCGTCTTCAGCGCCGCGATCGTCGTGTTCACGCTGGGCTCGATCGGTTGCGGCCTGTCGCATTCGCTGCCGATGCTGGTTCTTGCCCGCGTCGTGCAGGGGATGGGCGGGGCGATGATGGTGCCGGTCGGGAGGCTGGTGCTGCTGAAGACGGTGCCGCGTTCCGAGCTGGTGCGGGCGATGTCCTATGTCAGCCTGCCGGCGCTGCTCGGGCCGGTGACCGGTCCGCCGCTCGGCGGGTTTATCGCCACCTACGGTTCGTGGCGTTGGATCTTCTTCATCAACATCCCGATCGGGGTGATCGGTCTCGTCCTCATCTACCTGTTCATCGAGAATTTCCGCGAGACCGGCCGCCGGCCGTTCGACTTTCGCGGCTTTGTCCTGACCGGCGTTGGGCTGGCGGCCTTGGCGTTCGGGTTTGAGACGATCGGGCGCGGCGCGGTGCCGGCGACGGTCACGGCCGGCTTGCTGGCCGCCGGGTTGATCTGCTTGACCCTCTACGTCCGCCACGCGCGGCGGGTCGAGTTTCCGGTCATCGACCTCGCCTTGATGCGCATCCCGACCTATGCCGCGGCGACGATCGGCGGCTTCCTCTTCCGGATGGGGCTGGGGGCCTTGCCGTTTCTGCTGCCGATGATGCTGCAGGTCGGGTTCGGGCTGACGGCGCTGAATTCGGGGCTGCTGACCTTCGCCAGCGCCGCCGGCGCGATGACGATGAAGATCGGCGTCGGACCGATCATCCGCGCTCTCGGTTTCCGCACGGTCCTCGTCGGCAACGCGGTGATCAGCGCCGGATTTCTCTTCGTCTATGCCTTCTTCCAGCCGTCGACGCCGCATGCCGTCATCTTCGTCGCGCTGCTCGCCGGCGGCTTCTTCCGCTCGCTGCAGATGACCAGCATCAACTCGTTGGGCTATGCCGATGTGCCGGGCCCGATGCTGAGCCGGGCCACCAGCCTGACCAGTATGTTCCAACAATTGTCGCAGACCGCGGGGGTCGCGACCGGGGCGATGCTGCTCTACCTGCTGCTGGCGGCGCGCGGCGAGACGCATCTGACCCCGCTCGATTTCTCGCTCGCCTTTGTAGGGGTCGGGATCGTCGGGATGCTGTCGGTGCCGTTCTTCTTCAGGATGTCGCCCGATGCCGGCGCCGAGGTCAGTGGCCGCGGCGCCCCGGGCAAGCTCGCCCGGCCATGAGGCTGCTCGCCTGGAACATCCGCCAGGGTGGCGGTTCGCGCCTGCCGGCGATCGCCGAGGCGCTGACGCGGCACGACGCCGACGTGCTGGTGCTGTCGGAATATCGCGGCGGCGATTCGGCGCTGCGGTTGCGCGAGATGCTCGGGCGGCTCGGTTATCCGCATGTGACGGCGTCCCTGCCGCCGCCCGGAAGATGCGGCGTGCTAGTCGCCGCGCGCCGCCGGTTTCGCGCCCACGCCGCGCTAAGCGAGGCGCTGCCCGAACCCTATCGTCTGGTTCATGTCGAGATCGGCAAGCTTTCGCTGTGCGGCGTCTATATGCCGAACCTGCGGGCGAAGGTGCCGTATTGGGAAGCGGTGGTCGCCAGCCTAGCCGCAAGGATTGACGGTCACGCCCTGGCAGTCGGCGATTTCAACACCTGCCGCGCCTATGTCGACGAGCCCGGGGCGATCGACCGCACCGCCTATTTCATGGACCGGGTCGCCGAGATCGGTTTCTGCGACCTGTGGCGCCAGCGCTATCCCGAGGGCCGCGAGTTTTCCTGGTACAGCCATCGCGGCAACGGGTTTCGCATCGATCACGCGTTTCTGTCGCCGGCGCTGGCGCGGCGGGCGGGGCCGGTCCGCTATTCGCACGAGGAGCGGCTGGCCGGGCTCTCCGACCATTCGCCGCTGCTTCTCGATCTTCCGTGGTAAAGGCTTGGCACGCCATTCGATCAGGTTGAATCGCTTTCGTCATTCCCGCGTGATCCCCGGGTCAAGCCCGGGGAGGAATCCAGGGCTACCGTTCCGTCGCCCGCCCTGGACCCCCGCCGTCGCGGGGGTGACGATGAATAAGGCGATCGCGCTTGAACCGATCGTGCCTTAGCGCTTCAGCACTTCGGGCGGGATGTCGTCGCGCCAGTTGCGTCCCGTATTCCAGCCCCACGGGCGGATCGCGTTGCGCTGCTGGATCAGCTTTTCGATCTCGCTGTCGATTTCCCATTCGGGGCGGTCGCCGTTCGCCTTGGCCAGATAGAGCGAATAGAGCTGGTCCCAGATCACGGTCAGCTCAGCATTCTGTTCGTCGGTCAATGGCGGGAAGAACGGTTCGGCCTCGGCCATACCGGCTCCGTCGGTTTGCGATGGCGACAACGGCCAAAACCTATGCCGAGGTGGTTAGTACCTTGTTAACGTCAACGCTCATTTACCATCCGCGGCGAGCACTTCGCGCACCCCGCCGAGCTGCCGCCGGATCAGCCGCGCATAGAGGCCGTTGCGGCCGACGAGGTCGCCGTGATTGCCGATCTCCGCGACATGCCCGCGATCGAGCACGACCAGAAGATCGGCGTTGCGCACCGTCGAGAGCCGGTGGGCGATGACGATCGTGGTGCGGTCGCGCATCAGCGCGTCGAGCGCGCTGCGCACTTGCGCCTCGCTGACCGCGTCGAGATGCGAGGTCGCTTCGTCGAGGACGAGCGTCGGCGCGTTCTTCAAAAAGGCGCGGGCGATCGCGACCCGCTGGCGCTGCCCGCCGGACAATTGCACGCCGCGCTCGCCGACTTGGGTGTCGAGCCCCTCGGGCAGCGACATGACGAATTCCGACAGCGCCGCCTGGTCGAGCGCGCGGTAGATCGCCTTCTCGTCGGCCTCCGGATGGGCGAGGGCGACATTGGCGTAGAGGCTGTCGTTGAAGAGGTACGTGTCCTGCGATACCAGCGAGACGCGGGCGCGCAAATGATCGAGCTCGAAATCCCTCAGGTCGACGCCGTCGATCAGGATGTGCCCCGCCTGCGGGTCCCAGAACCGCAGCAGCAAATTGGCGAGCGTCGTCTTGCCGGCGCCGGACGGTCCGACGATGGCGACCGTCGCGCCGGCCGGAACGTCGAGCACGACATCGGCGAGCGCAGGGCGCCGGGCGCCGGGATAGGTGAAATCGACCCCGTCGAAACGGATTGTCGAGCCGCCGACCGGCGCGGCCGGGCACAGCGGCCCGTCGACCACGGGCGGCTTTTCGTGATGCACGGCGAACAGCCGACGGGTCGAGGCGATCGTGTCGGCGAGCTGGCGGCTGACCTGGGCGATCTCCGAGATCGGCAGGAACGACGATAGCGATAGCAAGATCAGCAACGGCAGCGTCGTCGCGGCAAGCTGGCCTTGGGCGACGAGGGCGGCGCCGGCAATCGCCACCGCCAACCCGCCCAACCCCGCGCAGATTTCGAGCTGCGCGGTCTGCGCCGACAGATCGCTAAGCAGCCCGAGGCGAACGGTCTGGTAGTCGGTCACAGCCTGCATGAAGCCTTGGCGCCGCCGCCCGACCGCCTGGAAGGCGACAAGGTCGGATAGACCCTGGATCGTCTCGGTAACGTAGCTGGACAGGAGGCCCAGGCAGTCGCGCGCCTCGGCGCCGAGCCGGTCGATCTTCGCCCGCATCACCCACGGCCCCAGCGCCGCGTAGAGGATGAACGGCAGGATCGCCAGCGCGATCGGCCAAGCGACGATGGCAAGCGTCAGCACCACGGTCGACGGCACCAGGATCGCGACCAGCGCCGGCGCGACGGTATGGGCGAAGAAATATTCGATGGTCTCGATGTCTTGCGCCGCCAGCGCGATCAGATCGCCGGAGCGCCGCCGCACCAGATAGGCCGGCGCCAGCGTGTCGAGCTTGCGGAACAGGTCGATGCGCAGTTCGGCCAGCAGGCGATAGGCGATGTCGTGGGCCTTCCACGATTCCATCCAGTGCAGGATGCCGGCGAGGGGCGCCAGGATGCCGAGCAGGATCAGCAGATAGACGAAGGGGCCGCCGGTCTTGACCGCGGCCACCGCCAGCGCGCCGACGACGCCGACGCCGATGAACGCGGCGACGCGGCCGATGCCGGAGCCGACGACGATCGCGAATTGCCGCCGCCAGGGCGCGATGGTCTGCACCAGGCTCCCCAGCGTCGCGATCCAGCCGACCTGCGCCGCCGCGGCGGCAGTTGCCGCCGGTGCCGTCTCGCCGTAATCGGTCGCTTCATCGGGGCTGGTGACACCCGTTGCGAGGGCGCCCTCGTCGAAGGCGATGTCGTCGCCGCGCTCCTCGGCCTGCGCGCCCATCAGCCGGCGATAGGGGCCGTCGCGGCGGATCAACTCGTTATGGTTGCCTTCCTCCACGAGCCGGCCGTGATCGAGGACGAGGATGCGGTCGGCGCCGATCACGCTCGACAGCCGGTGCGCCAGAACCAAGGTCGTTCGGCCTTCGGCAAGCCGGTCGATCGCCTGCTGGATCACCGCCTCGTTCTCGGCGTCGACCGAAGACAACGCCTCGTCGAGGATCAGGATCGGCGAGTCGCGCAGCAGCGCCCGGGCGATCGCCAATCGCTGGCGCTGCCCGCCCGACAGGTTGACGCCGCGCTCGCCGAGCATCGTCTGGTAGCCCTGCGGCAGCTGCATGATGAAGTCGTGCGCGTTGGCGTCGTGCGCCGCGGCCTCGAGCTCGTCCTCGTTCGCATCGGGCCGGCCGAGCCGCAGGTTTTCCTCGACCGTGCCGTGGAACAGGTAGGTGTCCTGGTGGACGACCGCGATCTGCGCGCGCAGCGTCTCGGGGTCGAGATCGCGCAGATCGACGCCGCCGATCCGCACGCTGCCCGATTGCGGGTCGAACAGCCGCAGCAGCAGCCGCGCGACCGAGGACTTGCCCGAGCCGCTCGGGCCGACGATGCCGATCTTCTCGCCCGCCGCGACCGCGAAGCTCAGCGCCTCGTGCGCCGGCCGCCTGCCGCCGGGATAGGCGAAAGAGACATCGTCGAACTCGATCGTCGGAGCCAGCCTGTACGCACCGGCGCCGGAGGCGGCCGGCGGCACCAGCGGCTCGGAGTCGAGCAGCGCGGTGATCCCGGCGGCCGCCGACTGCCCGACCATGCCCTGATGCAGCACCGAGCGCAGATCGCGCAGCGGGCGGAAGACCTCGGTCCCGGCCATCAGCACGATGAGCAGCGCGACGATGCTCATCTCGCCGTGCGCGACGCGCCACACGCCGAGCCCCAGCGCGGCCGCCGCGCCGCCCGCTACTCCGATATCGGTGATGCCGCGGGTCATCACGCTGGTCGACAGCACCCGCATCGTCGTGTTCGACAAGTCGCGCGCCCTCTCGGCGAGCCGCTTGCCGTAGGAGGTGCTTTGCCCAAACGCCTTGAGTGTCGGCAGACCCTGCACCGCATCGAGGAAATCCGAGCCGAACGCCTTCATCGCCGTCTGGCGCAGCCGGTTCCTGCCGCTCTCGACCTTGTTCCAGACGGTCGGCGCGATCAGCGTCGCCAGCGCCGCGGCCAGCATCACGGTGGCGACCGGCAAATCCCACCACATGATGAATAGGAAAATCGCGATTGGGGTCAGCGCCGCGACGCAGACCTGCGGCACGTACTGGCCGAAAAAGGTCTGCAGCTGCTCGACCCCGTCGACGACCGACAGCGTGACCCCGCCGGTGCGCTCGCCGGCGAACCAGGCCGGGCCCAGTTCGGCGATCTTGTCGTAGAGCCGGCCGCGCAGATCGGTTTGCACCTTGGCGGCGGTGCGGTGGGCGATCAGCGTGCGGTAATGGTCGAGGAGGCCGCGCAGCACGACCGCCGCCGCGACCCCGGCCGCGGCTACCGCGATCGAGACAAATCCCGAGCCGGCGAAGACGCGCGCCAGCATCGTGCCGAGCAAGGTGAAGCGGGCGATGCCGAAGACCGCTGCGCACAGCCCGATGAGGATCGCCAGCGCGATCTGTCCGCGCAGCCCCTGGGTCAGCCGCCACAGACGCCGGTCAAAATACATGCTCTACCGCCACTTCTCTTCGGAATTGCCTGCGCGTTCGGTGTCCGTCAGCGTGCGCGGATCCTCGACGTCGACGGTCAGGTGCTCGGTCGGCCGCGGCGTCGCGGTCACGATGCTGACGCCGTTCGGCGCATGGAAGCGGTGCCAGGTGTTTTGCGGTACGACCGCCACCATTCCTGCCGTCAGCTCATGGGTTTGCAGCCCATCGTCGGTCATGAGGTGGAGCGTCGTCGCGCCGTCGACGATCTGCACGATCTCGTCGCCGTTGGGGTGACGCTCCCAGGCGGCGTCGCCGGAGAATTTGGCGCTGTAGATGTTGCCGTCGCGGAACGGCGCTAGCGTCACGAACGCCCCCGTCGCCTTGCGCTCGGCCTCGGTCGATTCCGGCCGCCGGCCGTGCATCATCGGCAGCTTCTCGAGTTCGGCCTTGAGATTGATGATCGTCGTCATCTGCCCCTCCGCTGAAAGCCCGCGTGCGACAGTGTGAACGCAAACCGCCGCTGTCGCACCATGGGTAAAGACAACCCTGCATGTACGTCGCCGCGACACGGGCCAGGCAGACCCGATCGCCGGTCGGCGGGGCGCCGCATGACGCCGCTGCGAATTGATTTCAAGGAACACCAAAACTCTAAGTCTCGATACGGTTCCGTATCAGATCGACCAAAACGCCGTCGACCATTCGGGCCGCCGGTCTTGCCGGGTAAGCCCGATATCGGCAAGCAGTCGGTCGTCGAGCCGGGCGAGGCTCTGCCATTGCCGCTCGCGTGCCCGCCAGTCGGCGATACGGTTGAAAAAGCGCCGGTATTGGTGCGCGATCGCCTGGGGCCAGGCAATGCCGCGGCTGCGTGGCAGGTGAATGACGATTGCCGACATGATGCCTCCAAACGAATAGCTGATGTCTCCCGGCCTAATTTAGTGATACAAATCGTTATGACGACTCGTTAAATATGAGACATAGCGATACGGAGACGTATCATGGTCGCGTTGGACAAATCGCAATTGACCGAGCCGGGCTTTCGTCACGGACAGGCTGAGGCGAGCGCGCGCGCCGCGAGCGCCGGCGCAATGGATTGGAACGACGTTCGCGTGTTTCTCGCGGTCGCCCGGCAGGGGTCGCTGCGCGCCGCCGGTCGCATGCTGGGGCTGAGCCAGCCGACGATCGGCCGCCGTCTGGCTTCATTCGAGGCCACGTTCGGCGGACCGACCCTGTTCGATCGCTTGCCCGAGGGCTTGCGCCTCAATGCGGCCGGCGAGCAGTTGATCGTCGCGGCGGAGAACGTCGAACGCGCGGCGCTGATGCTGGAACGGCGGCGCGCGGCGGCATCGCCGACGTTGAGCGGGACGGTGCGGGTTTCGGTCGGCGAATGGGCGGCCGGCTCTCTCGCTCGCTGTCTGTCCGACGCCGGACCGACGGCGCTGCCCTCCGGCATTACGCTGGAGCTGGTGGAATCGCGGCAGACGGCGAATCTCGCGCGCCGCGAAGCCGATCTGGCGGTGCGCCACCACCCGCCGGAGAGCGGCGACCTCTATGTCGCCAAGGTCGGCGTTTTCGCCTGTGCCGTATACCGCCGCCGCGGCGCCGACAGTCCGGCCTGGGTCAGCTATACCGAGGAACAGGCGCATTACGCGACCGCGCGCTGGGCGCAACAGCAGCTGGAGGAAAGCGGCGCCCCCGTGGCGTTGCGTGCCTCCAACATGCCGATGCAATACGCCGCGATCCGCGCCGGCAGCGGCCGAGGCGTGTTGCCGTGCTATGCCGCCGACGGGGACCCGCTGCTCGAACGCCTGACCCCGCCGATCCTCGAGATCGCCGCCGAATACTCGGTCATCGTCCATCGCGACCTGCGCTGCGCGGTGTGCGTGCGCGCGGTCATCGATTGGGTTCGCCGCGCCTTTGCCGAACATCGCGACGCGCTCGCCGGCAATCGCTAAGCTGCCGGGCAATGGCGGCAATCGGGAGTGGGACATGCACCGGGTTCTGATCACCGGCGCCGGCGGCGGCATCGGCCGCGGTCTGCGCGAGACCCTGCGCGGCGTCTATCCGATCTTGCGGCTGTCCGACCGGGTCGAGATCGCCCCGGCGCACCCAGGGGACAATGGAATCGAAGAGGTCGACCGGACCGAGCTCGCCGACATGGCATCGGTCGAGCGCATGGTTGCCGGCTGCGACGGCATCGTCCATCTCGGCGGCGTCTCGGGCGAGAACAGCTGGGAGAAGATCCTCGAAGGCAACATCGTCGGCCTCTACAACATTTTCGAGGCGGCGCGGCGCGCCGGGGTGCAGCGCATCGTCATGGCCACCTCGAACCATGCGGTCGGCTTCTACCCGCGCGCCCAGACCATCGACCACCGGGTCACGGTGCGTCCCGACAGCCGCTACGGCGTGTCGAAGGCCTTCAGCGAAGCGCTCGCCAGCCTCTATTCCGACAAGCACGGCATCGGCTTTCTCTGCGTGCGGATCGGCAATTACGGCACAAGGCCGATCGACAGCCGGCGCCTGTCGATCTGGGTCAGCCCGCGCGACCTGACTCAGCTCGTCCGGATTGGGCTGGAGCACCCCGACGTGCGCTACGAGATCGTCTACGGCGTCTCGGACAACAAGCGCTCGTGGTACGACAACGCGAACGCCTACCGGCTCGGCTACAAGCCCGAGGACGATTCTGAGCCGCAAGCCGCCCAGGTGCTCTCCGCCGAGGCCGGCCAGGCGAAAAACCCGATCGCCGAGAAATACCAGGGCGGCACCTTCTGCGCCGAGGAATACGACGCGGCGACGGGTATAGCGGTGTTTAATCGGATATCCCAATTCGCAGACACGGGGTCGATCTAACGGTCTCCGGTTGTTGAGTTCTGACTATGCCCGCTTCGCGGCAACCGATAGGATCGACGAATGACGATCTTCGCCATTCTTTTGCCCGCGCCCAATCCCAAATTAGCCGGTGCGATCAAGGCGGCTTACCCCAACGAATGGCTTGCGCTGAGCGATACTCAATATTTGGTATCCTCAGCCGGTACAGCGATGGAAGTCAGTACAAAAGTCGGGATTGCCGATCCTAACGATCAACGGAAGCCCTCTCTCGGGTCGGCCGTCATAATTGCTGTGTCGTCATATTACGGTCGTGCGCCCACACCGGTATGGGAATGGGTTAAGACGAAACTTGAGAAGCCGCCAAATGGTTAGCACCCGACGCCCCAGCGCGGGTGGTCCTCCTTCAATAAATCCGGAAAACGAGCCTCCGACTCAGTTTGCGAGCGTCACTCCCCCTACACCAATGCTCGATCACAGTTTTACGCTTCAGGCTGTCTTGGATCTGAAGGCTGCGGTGTCGTCTCTGGGCACGAAAGTTGATCGCCTAATCGAAGATGTTGGCAAACACGGCGATAAGATTGACACGATCAGGAACCAGATATCCTTCGTTAAAGGCGCGACTTGGGTGATCGGCGGCCTTTTGGCAATCCTGATCGCCGCGGCTGCCATCTACGTCAGGCTACAACCGCACTAAGCTGTTCACGTCCGCTACAAATATCCGCAGAAATTGATGTTCGCGAGTGTTGCTGGTCTCTGAATAGGATTACCGCGTCAGCTTTCGCATCGCCTGGTCGATGCCCGCCAAGGTCAGCGGGAACATACGGTCCTCGATGATCTCGCGGATCATGCCGATCGACATCGTTCCGCCCCAGTATTTCTCCGGCACCGGGTTGAGCCACACCGCCTGCGGATAGTGGTCCAAGAGGCGGCGCATCCACACACTGCCGGCCTCGTCGTTCCAGCGCTCGACGCTGCCGCCCGGCCGATCGATCTCATAGGGGCTCATGCTGGCGTCGCCGACCATGACGATTTTGTAGTGGGGGTCGTAGGTGCGCAGGATTTCCATCGTCGGGATCAACTCGACATGGCGCCGCCGCGAATTCTTCCACACGCTCTCGTAGAGGCAGTTATGAAAATAGAAATGCACGAGGTTCTTGAATTCCCCGCGCGCCGCCGAGAACAGTTCCTCGCAGACCCGGACATGGTCTTCCATCGACCCGCCGACATCGAGGAACAGCAATAGCTTGACGGCGTTGTGCCGCTCCGGCACCAGCTTCAGATCGAGCCAGCCGGCGTTGTTGGCGGTCGATTTGATGGTGTCGGGAATATCGAGTTCGAGATCGGCGCCGTCGCGGGCGAACTGGCGCAGCCGGCGCAGCGCGATCTTGATGTTGCGGGTGCCGAGCTCGATCGTGTCGTCGAGGTTGCGGAACTCGCGCCGGTCCCAGATCTTCACGGCGCGGCGGTTCTTGCCCTCGTGCTGGCCGATGCGCACGCCTTCCGGGTTGTAGCCGTGCGCGCCGAACGGCGAGGTGCCGGCGGTGCCGATCCACTTGCTGCCGCCCTGGTGCCGCCCCTTCTGCTCGGCGAGGCGCTGGCGCAAGGTTTCCATCAGCTTTTCCCAGCCGCCCAGCGCCTCGATCTGCTGCTTCTCATCTTCCGTGAGATACCGCTCGGCGAGCTTGCGCAACCATTCCTCGGGCAGCTCGGTCATCGGGTCGGTCGGGGTTTCAAGCCCCTTGAAGCACTGGCCGAACACCCGGTCGAAGCGGTCGAGATAGCGCTCGTCCTTCACCAGCGTGGCGCGCGACAGGAAGTAGAAATCGTCGATGTCGTAATCGGCGACCCCCTCCTTCATTGCCTCCATCAGGGTCAAGTACTCGCGCAGCGACGTCGGTACTTTCGCCGCCCGCAATTCGAGGAAGAACGAGGTGAACATCAATCAGACCGCGCGAGGCGGCTGGATTGGAGCTGCGCGTCCTTCGAGACGCCCGCTGCGCGGGCTCCTCAGGATGAGGCCTTTTCTTGATGCCATCATCAAACCTCCCTCATCCTGAGGAGCGCCGAAGGCGCGTCTCGAAGGACGCTAGTGTCTGCAGCTAGCCTGTATTCAAAGGCTTCAGCGCCTGAGACAGCTGAGCGGTGTCTATGTCGCCGTCCCAATAAGCGACGATTGCAGCCGCGTTCAGCGCGATCCAATCGGCGACCGCGCGCGCGTCATTTGGCGAGAGCCGACCGGTAATCACCCGCGACGAGGGGCGAACGGCGACAACAGCCGTGTTATCGACGGTCATCTGGTTGCCGTGAGTCATGTTGACCGTGATCCGTACATCGTGGCGCGCGTTTCCGCGCGGGCTGACCCACACTGTCATCGGCAGCCCGGTCGTGCGCGGGTAAAGGTTCGCCATCTCGAACAACTCGTCGGTCGTCTCAATCTCTTTGCGGATGAGATTGGCAGATTTCATCGAGACGGTCCCAACAACAGGGAAATTAAGATGACTGGTTGCATTATCCCCGTTCCCGCCGATTGAGGAAAGCCAGGCGCTCGAACAGATGCACGTCCTGCTCGTTCTTCAACAGCGCGCCGTGCAGTGGCGGGATCAGCTTCTTCGGGTCGCGCTGGCGCAAGGTCTCGGGCGAGATGTCCTCGACCAGCAGCAGCTTCAGCCAGTCGAGCAGTTCCGAGGTCGACGGCTTCTTCTTCAGCCCCGGCACCTCGCGGACATCGAAGAAGATGGTCAGCGCCTCCTGCACCAGATCCTGCTTGAGCCCGGGGAAATGCACCTCGACGATGCGTTCCATGGTCTCGCGGTCCGGGAAGCGGATGTAGTGGAAGAAGCAGCGGCGCAGGAACGCGTCGGGCAGTTCCTTCTCGTTGTTCGAGGTGATCATCACGATCGGGCGCTGCTGGGCCACGATCGTCTTCCGCAGCTCGTAGACGAAGAACTCCATGCGGTCGAGTTCGAGCAGCAAATCGTTGGGGAACTCGATATCGGCCTTGTCGATCTCGTCGATCAGCAGCACCGGCGCGGCATCGGCCTCGAACGCATCCCATAATTTGCCCGGCTTGATGTAATTGGCGATGTCGTGGACCCGCGCGTCGCCGAGCTGGCCGTCGCGCAGGCGCGACACCGCGTCGTATTCATAAAGCCCCTGCATCGCCTTGGTGGTCGACTTGATGTGCCAGGTGATGAGGTCCTTGCCCAGCGCCGCGGCGACCTCGTGGGCCAGGATGGTCTTGCCGGTTCCGGGCTCGCCCTTGACCAGCAGCGGCCGCTCCAGCGCGATCGCGGCATTGACGGCGACCTGCAGATCCTGCGTCGCCACATAAGTTTCGGTGCCTTCAAAGCGCTGCATGAGCCGGTAACCTGTTGCCGTGACAGGGACTGCATAACAAGCCGCGCCGCCCGTGACCAGCGCGGCAAGCGCCATGCCGCCCCTCGCGGGGCGTTCGGCTCAGGATGGTAAGGAACCGGCGCCGCGGCGCCGCAGGCTCAGGCGTGCTCGCGCGGACGATCGGCCACGGTGGCGGCGGGCGCGGCCGGCGAGGCGGTCGCGGCGGGCGGCGTTACCTGGGCCGCCGTCGGCGTCGCGGTCGGAACCGGCTCGTCCTCTTCCTTCATGCCGGATTTGAACGCCTTGATGCCCTTGGCGAAATCGCCCATGACCCGCGGCAGCTTCCCGGCGCCGAACAACACGAGGACAATGGCCAGCACCACCAGCCAATGCACTAAGCTCATCGAACCCATTCTACGACCCCGGCAGCTTACGAGCGTGCAGTCTAGCAGATTACCGGCCGGGCGGCGAATCGCAGCCGGGCCGGCCTCTCTGCTAGGACTTCGTGCCGGATCGGCAAACTTCAAGCCTCGCCTCTGGAGCCAATCGCCATGAGCTATGTTCCGCCGCGCCATCCCGCCCCGTGGGACAGAGACGAATTGCCGGGGCTGCGAGCGGCGGCGAGTTGGGCCGGCGAAAACGAAATCCCGTGGGGCCGCGATCTCGCCGTGGAAATCCCGCGCCAATTCGACGAGCAGCCGCCGTGGAACGAGGTGCTGGGCCCCGCGCGGCCGCGCGGCGGGCCGAACGGTCTCGTCCTGCGCGGCGGCAGGATCGCCGCCGAATGGGGCAACACCGCGCAGATCGACCAGACCTTTAGCGTCGCCAAGAGCTATCTGTCGATCCTCGCCGGCTTGGCCTTCGATCGCGGCATGATCCGCGACGTCGACGAGCCGGTGGCCCGCACGGTCGGCGACGGCGGCTTCGAAGGCCCGCATAACGGCCAGATCACCTGGCATCACCTGCTGCAGCAGACCTCCGAGTGGGAGGGGACGCTGTGGGACAAGCCCGACCTGGTCGATCGCAACCGGCGGGTCGCCGGCCAGCAAGGCACCGCCAGGAAGGGCACGCACCGCGACCTGCAAGCCCCCGGCGGGTTCTGGGAATACAACGACGTGCGGGTCAACCGGCTGAGCCTTGCCCTGCTCCGGCTGTGGCGGCGCCCCTTGCCGGAGGTATTTCGCGAGCTGGTGATGGACCCGTTAGGCGCCTCGCCCGATTGGGAATGGCACGGCTATCGCAATTCGACGGTGACGGTGGACGGCAGGCCGATGGAGTCGGTCGCCGGCGGCTCGCACTGGGGCGGTGGGGTTTTTATCCACGCCCGCGACCAAGCGCGCATCGGCCTGTTGATGCAGCGTGGCGGCGAGTGGGCGGGCAAGCGGATCTTGTCCGAGGGCTGGATCGCGCGTAGCCGCGTGCAGTGCCCGTTAAATCCGGTATATGGCTACCTCTGGTGGCTCAATACCGTCCGAGCCCGCTATCCGAGCGCCTCGGCAGCGAGTTATTGCGCGATGGGCGCCGGCGGCAATCTGACCTGGATCGATCCCGACCACGACATCGTCGCGGTGCTGCGCTGGACCAATCCCGCCGCCGCGGACAAATTCATGGCTCTGGTGATGGCGGCCATCGCCAAAGCATGACCGGTTTCCCGTTGCAGCCCGCATGATTTGTGTTTAACCGATCATCCCATGGCTACGGGAAATCTCGTGCAGGGCGCGCTCTTCACCGTGATGGTGGTGCGCGCCGCTATGCTGCGCGATCCCGCCTTCGAGCACGAACTGGCGCAGCAGATCGAGCGCAGCCCGCGGTTCTTTCAGAACGCGCCGGTCGTCCTCGATCTGCGCGGCGTCGACAACTTCACCGAGGCGGCCGAGCTCGCGACCGTCAAGGACAAGCTGCGCGCGCTGACCCTGACGATGGTCGGGGTGCAAAACGCCCAGCCCGCGCAGGTCGAGGCGGCGACCGCGGCGGGGCTGGCGAGCTTTGCGCCCAATGCCAGCACCCAGCCGCGCGGCGGGCCGCCGCCTCCGCCCGCGGGGGCGCAGACGCGGCTGGGCCACCCTCCGGGGCGTTCGGGGACCCAGATTTACGCGCGCGGCAGCGACCTGATCGTCGCCGCCACGGTTAGTCCCGGCGCCGAGCTCGTTGCCGACGGCAATATCCATGTCTACGGCGCGCTGCGCGGCCGCGCGCTGGCCGGCGCCAATGGCGATGTCGCGGCACGAATCTTTTGCACCCGGCTCGAGGCTGAGCTGATCAGCATCGCCGGACGCTATCTCGTCAGCGAGCAACTGCCGCCGGAAACGCGGAGTTTCCCCGTGCAGGTCGCACTCGTCGATGACCAGTTGACCATTACGCGGAATTGACGCTCATTGGCGCCATGGGGGCGGAAACCGATCTTCACAAAGACGGACCGGTCGGGGCGGCCAAGGCCGGTGGGGAGGCCGGGTTGGCGAAGGTAATCGTGATCACCTCGGGCAAGGGTGGCGTCGGCAAGACGACCACCTCCGCGGCGTTCGCTGCCGGCCTCGCATTACGCGGCCACAAGACCGTCGTCATCGATTTCGATGTCGGCCTCAGGAACCTCGACCTGGTGATGGGCTGCGAGCGGCGGGTGGTCTTCGATTTCATCAACGTCATCAACGGCGACGCCAACCTCAATCAGGCGCTCATCAAGGACAAGCGGCACGACAACCTCTTCATCTTCCCGACCTCGCAGACGCGCGACAAGAACGCGCTGAAGCGCGAGGGGGTCGAGCGGGTGATGGAGGAGCTGAAGCAGCAATTCGAATACATCGTCTGCGACAGCCCGGCCGGGATCGGGCATGGCGCGATCACCGCGCTCTATTTCGCCGACAGCGCGATCATCGTGACCAACCCCGAAGTCTCCTCGGTGCGCGACAGCGACCGGATCATCGGCATCCTCGCCTCACGCTCGCGGCGGGCGGAGCGCAACGAGCCGCCGGTCGACGTGCACCTGCTGCTGACCCGCTACGATCCCACCCGCGTTACCAAGGGCGAGATGCTGGGGGTCGAGGACGTCAAGGAAATCCTGTCGATCCCGCTTCTCGGCGTGATCCCGGAATCGGAATCGGTATTGCGCGCGTCGAATACCGGGACGCCGGTGGTATTCGACGAGACCAGCCCGGCCGGGCGGGCCTATGTCGACGCGGTCGCCCGGTTCCTCGGCGAGCAGCGCGAGATGCGCTTCGTCAAGCCGGAACGGCGCGGCTTTTTCCGGGCATTGTTTGGCAGGGCGTGATGGGCTTCTTCCGCTCGCTGTTCAAGCCGCGCCACTCCAGCGCCTCGATCGCCAAGGAGCGCTTGAAGATCGTCCTGGCGCACGAGCGCGCCGGTCGCAACGCGCCCGATTTCCTGCCGCTCCTGCAAAAGGAACTGCTCACCGTCGTCGGCCGCTATATCGAGATCAGCGAGGACATGATCCGCGTGACGCTGGCAAATTCGGGCGATACGTCCTCGCTGGAGATCAATATCGAGATTGAGGGCGGCAAGCTCAAGGCAGATTCAGGAAAAGCCTTAAGCGCCGCTGTCTAAATCATTGGTTTATAGTCTTTTAGAGCCAACCCGTTCCCATTCTTCTCGGACGGTCGTATCGTTCTCCGCCGGGAGTCGGATTTCGCGCTCCGCCATCGCCGCCTCGGCGGCAAGCTTCGATAGCGCCCACACCGCGCTGGCGCGGACGAGGGGCGCGGGATCGTCGAGGCAGCGGCGCGTGGCCTCGATCAGTCCGCGATCGCCGCTGTTTCCGATCGCGATCAGCACGTTGCGCACGAAGCGGTCGCGACCGATCCGCTTGATCGAGGTGCCGGCGAACATCCGGCGGAAGTCGCCATCGTCGAGTTGGGCGAGCGCGGCGAGGCGCGGCGCGGTGAGCTCCCGGCGGGGCAGGAAATCGGGTTCCGCCGTCGCTCGCGCGTATTTGTTCCACGGGCACACCGCGAGGCAGTCGTCGCAGCCATAGATGCGGTTCCCGATCAACGGCCGCAACTCGGGTTCGATCATGCCCTTGTGCTCGATCGTGAGGTACGAGATGCAGCGCCGCGCGTCGAGCCGGTAAGGCGCCGGAAACGCCTTGGTCGGACAGGCGTCGAGACAGTTTCGGCACGTGCCGCAATGGTCTTCCTCGGGACCGTCGGGCTCCAGCGCCAGGCTGAGATAGATCTCACCCAGAAACAGCCACGAGCCGAATTCGCGCGAGACGAGGTTTGTGTGTTTGCCCTGCCAGCCGATCCCGGCCTGTTGAGCCAGCGGTTTTTCCATGACCGGCGCGGTGTCGACAAAGACCTTCAATTCGCCCGGCCAGCGCTCGGCGATCCATCGCCCCAAGGCTTTCAGCCGCTTCTTGATCGTTTCGTGATAGTCGCGGCCGCGGGCGTAGACTGAGATTTGTCCCGATGAAATATCGATATCATCGATTTCGCCGGCATAGTTTAGCCCCAGAACGACGACCGTGCGCGCGTCCTGCCACAGGACGCGGGGATCGCCGCGCCGCGCCGCATGTGCCGCGAGCCACGCCATCTCACCGTGATAACCGCGCGCGAGGAACTCTGTCAGATCGGCGCGAGCGCTCTCGGCGAGCCGGGCCTCGGCGAAGCCCACGGCATCGAACCCGCGTGCCAGAGCTTGCTCGCGGATGGCCTCGCGGATCGCGGTCGTCATCTGCCTCAGCCGCGCCCGCGATAAGGCGTGATCCCGTGATCGGGCAGAAACAGCCCGGAAGGCGGCTCACCGGTCTGATAGAACACGTCGATCGGTATGCCGCCGCGCGGATACCAATATCCGCCGATGCGCAGCCACGCCGGCTGCATCGCCGCGATAAGCCGGCGGGCGATCGTCACGGTGCAGTCTTCGTGGAACGCCCCGTGATTTCGGAATGACGAAAGGAACAATTTCAGCGACTTGCTTTCGATAATCTCATCGTTAGGCACATAATCGATGACCAGATGGGCAAAATCCGGCTGGCCGGTCAATGGGCACAAGGCGGTGAATTCCGGGCAGGTGAACCGCACCGCGTAGATGAACCCCGGATGCGGGTTCGCCACGGTTTCGAGTTTCGCCTTGTCGGGCGAGGCGGGCAGGCGAGTGCGCCGCCCCAGTTGCGTCAATCCTTGCGGCCGCCGCGCGCGGGTCATTGCGGCGCCTCGAAATCCGCGAGCTTGCCTTGCACGATCGCCTCTCGCATCGCCGCCATCAGATCGGCGTAATAGGTGAGATTATGCGCGGTCAGCAGCATCGCGGCGAGAATTTCGCCGGCTTTCACCAGATGGTGCAGATAGGCGCGGCTGAAGCCGGCACAAGCCGGGCAGCCGCATTCGGGGTCGAGCGGTTCCTTATCCTCCGCGTGCCGGGCGTTGCGCAGGTTGAGCGTGCCGTTCCGGGTAAAGGCTTGGGCGGTGCGGCCGGAACGCGTCGGCAGCACGCAGTCGAACATGTCGATCCCCCGCTTGACCGCGCCGGCGAGATCGGCGGGCTTGCCCACTCCCATCAGGTAGCGCGGCCGGTCCGCCGGCAGGAACGGCACGGTCGCCGCGGTCATCGCCAAGGTGGTTGCCTGGCCTTCGCCGATCGCCAGCCCGCCGATCGCATAGCCGTCGAAGCCGGTCTCGACCAGCCGCTTCGCCGATCGCTCGCGCAAATCCTCGTGCACGCCGCCTTGGACGATGCCGAAAATCCCATGACCGTCGCGCGCGACAAAGGCGCGCCGCGAGCGCTCGGCCCAGCGCATCGACAGCTCCATCGATGCTTCTACCGCATTGCGCTCGGCCGGGAAGGGGGTGCACTCGTCAAACGCCATCGTGATGTCGGCTCCCAGCAACCGCTGGATATCGATAGACCGCTCGGGCGTCAGCAAGTGCTTGCTGCCGTCGAGATGCGAGCGGAATTCGACCCCGTCCTCGCCGATCTTGCGCAGCGCCGCGAGCGACATGACCTGGAATCCGCCGCTATCGGTGAGGATCGCGTGCGGCCAGTTCATAAAGCGGTGCAGGCCGCCGAGTTCGGCGATCCGCTCGGCTCCCGGCCGCAGCATCAGGTGATAGGTGTTGCCGAGGAGGAGCCGCGCGCCGGTCGCAGCGACGCCGTCGGGGGTCATCGCCTTCACCGTCGCCGCGGTGCCGACCGGCATGAACGCGGGGGTCTCCACCACGCCATGAGCGGTCGAGAGCCGCCCGGCGCGGGCCGCGCCGTCGCGCGCCACGATCTCGAAGCCGATCGTCATTGGACCGGCTCGATCAGGCAGGCGTCGCCATAGGAGAAAAACCGGTAATTCGCCGTGACCGCGTGGGCGTAGGCCGTCTTCATCCGGTCCAGCCCGGCCAGAGCCGCGACCAGCATGAACAGGGTCGAGCGCGGCAGATGGAAATTGGTCAGCAGCAGATCGGCGGCCTTGAACCGGTAGCCCGGCAGGATGAACAGCCGGGTCTCGCCGGCGAACGGCATCGCCTCGCCGGTCTCGGCCGCGGCGCTTTCCAGAAGGCGCAGGCTAGTCGTGCCGATCGCCACGATGCGCCCGCCGCGCGCCTTCGCGGCGCGGACGCGTGCGGCGGCTTCGGCGGTGAGGACGCCCCATTCACTGTGCATATGGTGCTGGCGCGGATCTTCGTCCTTGACCGGCAGAAACGTTCCCGGCCCGACATGCAGGGTCACGCTCGCCACCTCGATATCCCGCGCGGCGAGGCGGTCGAGCAGCGCCGGGGTGAAATGCAGGCCGGCGGTCGGCGCCGCGACCGCGCCGGGTGCGCGGGCGAAGATCGTCTGATAGCTCTCACTGTCGATGGGGTCGCCACCGCGAGGCCGTTTGATGTAGGGCGGCAACGGCATCGCGCCGTGGCGGGCGAGGGCGGCGGCGAACGCTTCGCCTTCGAGATCGAAGCGCAACGTGACCGGCCCGTCCGCTTCCTTCGCGATCACGGTTGCGGCCAAATCTTCGGCAAAGACGATCCTGTCGCCGGAGCGGAGCCGCCGCGCGCCCTTGGCGAAAACCTGCCACGCTCCCCCGCCGCGATCGTGCGCCAGCGTGATCTCGATCGTCGCCTCGCCTCGTTTACCGGTGAGCCGCGCCGGGATCACCTTGGTATCGTTGCAGACGAGCAGGTCGCCCGGGCGCAGCAAATCCGGCAGATCGCCGATATGCCGGTCCGCGAAGCTACCGTTCGCCGGCACAACCAGCAGCCGCGCCGCATCGCGCGGCTCGGCCGGGCGGTCGGCGATCAGCTCGCGCGACAGGTCGAAATCGAAATCCGCAAGGCGCATCGCGGCACTCTATAGCCGAATTGCCAATTCCGCCGGAAACGGCGATGAATCCGGCTTCGGATTGCGGGAGACGAGGGATGGCTGCAGCACCGGCCGCACGGATCGCCGAGCGCCAAAAGGCGCCGGGACCGATGACCGGCGAGCGCTACGTCGCGAGCCTCAAGGACGGGCGCGAGGTGTGGATCGACGGCAAGCGCGCCGCCGACGTCACCGTCCATCCCGCCTTCAAGGACATGGTCGGCGAACTGGCGCGCATCTACGATCTGCAAAACAGCCCGCAATACCGCGACGAGATGACCTGCGTCTGCCCGGACAGCGGCAACCGCATCTCGGTTTCGTGGCTGTTCCCGCGCTCGGCCGAGGATCTGAAGAAAAAGCGCCGCAACAGCGAGTTATGGAACGAGCTTACCTGGGGCCAGCTCGGCCGCAGCCCCGACATCCTGGCGCCCTACATCCTCTCGGCGCTGCACCTCAAGGACGACTACAGCTCGGTCAAGCACCCCAAATGCGATTTCGGTGAGAACCTGCAGAAATATTACGAGTATTGCCGCGACAACGACCTCTTCCTGACCCACGCGCTCGGCGACCCGCAGGTCGATCGCAGCCAGCAGACCCAGAACGAGCAACGCAAAGTCGCCGAGGACACCGAAGTCGTCCTCCACGTCGTCGAAGAGACGAGCGAGGGTGTCGTCATCACCGGCGGCAAGCAGCTTTCGACCGCCGCGCCGCACAGCCACGAGGTCTACGTCGCGCTGTCGGCGACCTTCGCCCAGCGCAACGACCCGCGCTGCGTCTTGGCCTTCGCCATCCCCAACGACGCGCCGGGCCTCAAGATCCTCGCGCGCGAACCGGTGTCGCGCTGGTTCGGCTCGTGGGGCCACCCGCTGCAGATGCTCGACGAGCAGGACTGCATGCTGTTCTTCGATCGCGTGCTGGTGCCGT
>Ga0182024_10002421_pt1 | contig 46268 bp, 42 predicted proteins | sample P32metaG_FD_120480 | JGI IMG/M metagenome (GOLD analysis project Ga0182024, IMG submission 120480) | Permafrost microbial communities from Stordalen Mire, Sweden - P3-2 metaG (Illumina Assembly) | ecosystem: Environmental > Terrestrial > Soil > Wetlands > Permafrost | place: Sweden: Stordalen... | reverse complement strand
TGGTCGAGATGTTGGTCGCGGTCGTGATCGAAGCGATGATCGTGGGGGCGCTCGCCGCGGCGTTTATCGGGATCCTGCGCGGGACCTCAGAGGTCAATGAGAGTCTCTCCCAGTCTGGCGACGCGCGGATCGCGGCGGCGTACATCATCAGCGACGCCGCGAACTCCAGCGGCCCGGAGATTTCGCTTACTGACACGACATCGTGTGTGGATGCGACGCCGCCCGTGGCCGGCACCGAAACGCCGGTCGTGCGATTCGACTGGTTGAGCCCGAGTTCCAACGGGACGACGACATCCATCATCGTCATCTATTACTTGGTCTCGAACGATCTCGTACGCCGGGACTGTTCGAACGGAACGCTGGTCAGCGACCGGATCGTGGCTTCACAGGTCGCGACCGCAACCGCGGCATGTTCCCCCACCGCGAACTGTACGGGGACGCCGACATCGATCACCGTCACGATCACCGAAACGACCGCGTCGAACGGCTCGCAGTACCAGTACACACTGACCGGTGCGTTCCGAACCCTGATCGGCGGAGGTGCCCCACCGGTGCCGCATTCGGTGTTCACGCTCGGCAGCGGGAGCTGCAGCACGGTCGGCGGGACGGGCGTGAGTCTTACAGCGTCATCCCACATGGTCGTGTACGGCCCGGTTTACGTGAATACCGTCAACACCGCCTGCAAGGCGTTGAGTCTGACGAGCAACGCGACCTACCAGGCGGGCTCGACGTCGATACTCACCGGCGGCACGTGCGCTTCCACCACCGGAGCGAGCCCCTGTCCGACCTATACCTCATATTCTCCGGCGATCGCGGACCCATACGCCAACCTCACCGCGCCGTCGACCTCAGGCCAGCCGAGCCAGAGTGGATGCTCCGGTGGCGTTGCGCAGCCCGGCGTGTACGCAAGCACCCTGTCGATCTCGGGCACGACGTGCCAGCTTGCGAGCGGCGTCTACATCCTTCAGAACGGCCTGTCGATCGCCAGCAGTGGCGCGCTGACGAGCGCAGCGGGCGGCGTGTTGTTGTACATCGCTGGCGGATCGATTTCTACGGCAAGCGGCGGCTCGATCACCGCGTCGGCCCAGAACACGGGTCCGTACAGGGGCGTCGTTGTTTGGCAGCCCTCGACGAACACTCAAGACGTCTCGTTCAACAGCAGCGGAACCGTCGCGCTCACCGGCGTGCTCTACGCGCCCGACGCAACCGTCCGCTTCCAAACCACCGCGTCGACTCCCCCGACGGTCTCGAGCATCGTGTCGCAAACCATCTGGATGGGTGGCGGCAACCTCGACATCGGCACCCCGTCGGCGACACCACTGTCGATCAGCGGCCCTGCCACCTTGGCGGCATGGACCGTCAATCAGCCGTCGTACGCAACCACCCTGACCGCCGCAGGCGGCGACGGGAACTACAGCTGGGCTGTCACGACCGGCACCCTGCCCGCCGGCCTGTCGCTCAACGCGAGCACGGGGATTATTTCCGGCACCCCGACCGCGACCGGTTCATCATCGATCACCATCACGTTGAGCGACGATTGGGGCGACACGGTCGCGACCGAGGCGTACACCCTCACGATCAACGCGGCGCCGTCGATCTCGACGACGTCGTTGCCGAACGGGACCATCACCACCGCGTACGCCGCAGTGACGATGGCGACAACCGGCGGGACCGCACCGTTCAGTGACTGGACCGCGACCGGACTGCCCGCCGGTTTGTCGATCAACGCGGCCAGCGGGGTGATCTCGGGCACCCCTACAACCAGCGGTACGTTCTCGTCGGTCGTGGTGTCCGCCACCGACGCGGCCGGCGCGACCGCGACGCACGCCGCCTACTCCATCACCATCAATCCACTCGCGACCGTCACCTCGACAAGTCCGAACGCCGAACCACAAGGCGCGACGAGCCAGGTCGTCGCCATCAGCGGCACCGGGTTCATCAACGGCGCGCCACTCGCAGCCGCGTTCTCCGGAGCAGGAATCACGGTGAACTCCACCACCTGGGCCAGCGCGACCAAGGTCAACGCGACCATCACGATCTCCAGTTCCGCGACGACCGGCGCCCGCACAGTCACCCTCACCAACGGTGACGGTGTCGCCGCCACCGGCTCCGCCACGCTCACCGTCGACGCCAAACCAACCGTGACCACCATCAATCCCGCGACCCACACCCGAAACATCACCGGGCTCTCCGTCACGATCACGGGAACCGGTTTCGTCTCCGGCGCGGTCGTCTCACTCACCGCAACCGCTGGCACGGCACCAACGATCACGAAGACGACCTGGAACAGCAGCACTCAGATCACAATCGTGCTCACCGTTCCCAACGCGACCAGCACCGACAACATCACCGTCACCAACCCCGACGGCGGAACCGCCACACTCGTCGGCGGCTTCAAAGCCACCTAGCCCTGAGCTAGTCGGGTTCATGAAGGCGACGGGCGGCAATCTCATCGCGCAGTGACTCGAGATACGGCAGCGCGTACAGATCCTTGGCGCGTCCGGCCGATCGTTTCGAGTCGATGATGGCGTCGAGCGCCGCGATGCGCACCTTCAACGCTGGCGCGATCTCGACCTCGACGGCGTCCGCGTTCCAATCGCTGTATCCGTCCAGAGGCCCTGCGGGAGAGAACGCCAGATCGACGTCACCTTCGTCGGTGACCAGGTTCAACATGAAGGGCATCGCCTTGAGGAACGCGGCATCGATGTGGACATCTACCGGCCCAGATTCCGTGCGGAGGCGCGCGTGCAAGCGATTCAGGGCACGGGCGAGCCTCTCGAGGCCGTCGTCATCTCGGGACGGAACGATGTCGACGTCGGAGGTCGGAAGCGGCGAGCCGTGGACGGCGGCCGCGAATCCGCCGATGAGCACGTAACGTACGCCTTCCTCATTCAAGATCGTGCAGATCGGCCGCGGGTCGAACTTCATCGATCTCGAGGTCGAGTTCCGGTCCGAGTCAGTATCTCCGTCCAAACCGCAACGGACGCGACGAGTTGGGCAACACGTTCCGCGGGCGTCATGGCCAGGATCTCGCGAATCTGCTGCCGGTCGACGCCGCGCTCGTCCTCGAGATCACCCGTCGACACGACACAGATTGTACTCAGGCTCGTCGTCGGTTCTCGTGGGAGTCGCTGGGACCCGGTGGCCGCGCGTCAGTGTTGCCGTCGCCGATTTGCTTTCGCTGACGTTTCACTGCTCGAGTTCGCTGTCGATCGAACGCGAGCCGCTCGGTGCTGACATGCTTGGCGGCAACATTGATGGCCGACAGCACTCGCTGGAATTCGACCCGCGAGGTGTGTCTCGGCCACCCGGTCGGCGCTCGTCGGGCGGTCTGTTGCGCCTTCCGGACCCCGAGTTTGCGGAGAGCCCGCGATGGCTTTCAAACCCTGAGGAGACGTTTGATCAGCTCGTCGCCTTGTGGCCCAGGTGCGAGTCAGCGTCCGAGCTGCAAAAGGCACAGGGTGGATGAGTCCACCGTCGGAATCGGTCGATCGGAACACCGCCTTGATGTAGTCGTCGACGATCGAACGTCGGGGCCGGACGGGCCAGAGTTGATGATGGGCGCGGCCTGGACGACGCCGTTCAGCACGATGACGACCTCCTTGTTCACAAGCAGCTGTGCGATGTTCGTGATGAAGTCGTTGTTCTCGAAGTGGGGTCCTCGACGGCCAGAACAACGGCGCGGAGAAGAGTCGAAAGCCGAGTTCGGAGCCGTCCTCAGGACTAGTAGGCGGCGTATCTCACTTCGATCGTTTTTCGGGTTCCCCAGTGGGTGCTTCGGAGGGTGATGAGTGACCAAAAGCGCAGCGGGGTAAGAACGAGGAGGTGCAGGATGCCGTAGAGGGGTGCGAGGGCGAAGATGGTCCAGCGGTCGCGTGGTCGGAGGGTGCGACGGTTGTCGTGGAGGTAGACGGCGTTCCGTGCGTATGCGGCGAGCGCGATGAGGGCGACGAAAGGGAAGAGGAGTCGACTCTCGCTCGTGAATGGCCAGACGGCGACGGTGATGACGAACAGCGCGCTGACCAGGATCCAGGTGAACACTTCGCACAGGGTGAGCCAGAACGCGTTCGCGGAGACCGGGAAGGTTCCGAGAACCCACAGCGATTCTCGGATGAAGCTTTTGTTCCAGCGGACTTGTTGGCGGAGGTAGTGTCCGAGCCGTTCGGGGACTGCGGTTGATGCTCGCGCTGTCGGGCAGAGCACGACGCGACCGGCGCGCAGCGCGTAGTTGGTGAGGCGGCGGTCGTCGCCGTAGGTGGCGACGTGTCCCAAGAAGCGCTGATCGAGGAAGTCGTCGAGGTTGGCGCGGACGATGTCGGCTCGGTAAAAGGCCAGGGAACCGCAACAGCACAGCACCGCGCCGAAGAACGAGTACGCGGCGCGTTCGGCGAGGAAGGCACTGACGTAGCGGAGGTCGATCAGTCGGGTCAACACGTTGCGTTTCCAGTTGTACGCTGAAACGAAACCGGCGACGCCGGTCGTGCGAGCGTCGGTGAAGGGTTGGAGTCCGGCCTCGACGGCGTGGGGATCGAGGACCGTGTCAGAGTCGACACACAAGAAGATGTCGGCCCGAACGTCGAATCTGAATCCGACCGCGAGAGCTGACCGTTTGCCGAGGTTTTCGCGCAGTCGAGTGAGAGTCCATGCGAACGGATCGGCGTGTTGTTCCAGCGCGGCCGCGACCGCGTTGGCGGCGGCGCCCCGGTCGGTAGATCCGTCGTCGATGACGTGAAGATGATCCGGAGGCCTCGACTGTGCCAGCATCGACATGACAGCCGCGACCGCGAACTGCGGGTCTTCGTTGTGCATTGGCATGACGATGGTCAACCGAAGCGACTCGACGGCCGGCGGGTATTCGAACGTTCCTTTTCGGACGTGCCGCGCGATGACGAGCTTGATCACCAGCAATCCGAATAGGGCGCTGCCGAGCAGCGAAACGCCGAAAGAGCGGTCGACGTAGGCGATGAACCCTAAGGGCACGAATAAGGCGACCGCCGCAACGAACCTGTCTACGCGATGTCGTTCCCAAGGCTCGCGGCCGCAGAAATCGTCGACGGTCACCGCCGGGGACGTAGCCGAGCGGCGCGGTGTGCGAAGCGCAACAGACCAACGAGTCCGCCCATCCCCGCAGCTGACCCTCCGACAATCACCGCAATGTGCATAGGCGCGAATCCGCTCGCGACCGCGACCGCCGGTATCCCACCAGCGACTGCCCCGGTCGCTACATGCGAGTACATCTCAACGCCTCCGCCCCACAGCCCCACACACCTACTCCGCTCGCCCTTGTCGGCGACAACCGACCGAAACTGAGACAAACCCAGATAGCCATTCCGGGGTCGTCATCGCCCGACGAGGGATCTCGACACCCAAACCGCATCGGACGGACGGACCTACCGGAACCTCGACCTCGACCGGATCGAATGCAACGAGACTTGGACCTTGTTGCGAAGCAAAAGAATGTCCCCGGACCGATGCGACGCTCATGGAGCACCGACCCGTCGCATGCTGTGCGGTTTTTGCTCGTGGGCGACACCATCGACGCGGTCACACGACACGGGTTTGAAAGCGGCGCGTCCTCTCCCCGAGCGATCGGTACCCCGCCACACGCCCTGACCTGACCAGGCGAATCGGTCACGAAAAGGCCACCGCGCGGAGGGAGTGGGATTCGAACCCACGGTGAGTTGCCCCACACACGCTTTCCAAGCGTGCCGATTCGGCCGCTCTCGCACCCCTCCTGAGGTGAGGGATCGTACCGTCGGCTCAGCGAAGCACAGATCCACCGGCCCGAAACGTCGGACGTCCCGCCGGCGTTTGTTGGCGATCGAGGTCGCGGCCGCATCGCGAAGGTGGCCCGCTCGCAGCACACGTCAGGCGACCCGGCGGCACCCAGGCGCTTCCGCTGAGAGCTGCTTCCTTCCGGACCTGACTCGGTTCACGGGCGCCCGTCGCGCCGGACCCGACGTGGCGCGAGCGGGCCGGGAGCACTGTACTCCGCGTCGGTAGCATCGCTTCGATGGCCTCCCACAGCCTGTATCGCAAATACCGGCCCGAGCATTTCTCCGAGCTGGTCGGTCAAGGACCCGTGACCAACGCGCTGCGCAACGCGGTACGCGAGGATCGCACGAGCCACGCCTACCTTTTCTCCGGCCCGCGCGGGACCGGCAAGACCACCACCGCCCGCATCCTCGCCCGTGCCCTCAACTGTCTCGAACTCGGCGCCGACGGCGAACCCTGCGGGAAGTGCGAGAACTGTCAAGCGGTCGCGGCCGGCACATTCTTCGATCTCGTCGAGCTCGACGCCGCTTCCAACAACGGGGTCGACGCGATGCGCGACCTCATCCAAAGCGTGCATCTCGGTGTGGGCGCCACGAGCCGCCGGAAGGTCTACATCGTCGACGAGGTGCACATGCTGTCGGCGTCGGCGTCCAACACGCTGCTCAAGACGTTGGAAGAGCCACCCGCGCATGTCGTGTTCGTCCTCGCAACCACAGACCCGCAGAAGGTGTTGCCGACCATCCGTTCCCGCACACAGCATTTCGAGTTCACGTTGCTGTCACACGACGATCTGGTCGGCCACCTCCGCGACGTGCTCGCTCGAGAAGGTGTCGAAGCCGACGCCGAATCGCTCGACCTCATCGCACGTCGGGCCGGCGGATCCGCACGCGACGCGTTGTCCTTGCTCGACCAGGCGCTCGCGGTCGGTAACGGCCAACTCGACAGCGCACAAGTGCACACCGCGCTCGGTGGAGCACCGTTCGAACAGCGGGTCGCGGTGCTCGACGCAGCCGCCGACGAAGACGTCGCGGGCTGTTTGGTCAGTGTGCACGAGATGTTGGTTGCCGGTCACGACGCGCGTCGCGTTGCCGACGACCTGATGCGAACGTTGCGAGACGCGTTCCTGTGCGCCAACGCGGGTGGACGCGTCCCCTACGAAGGCCCCGCCGCAGAAGCGCAGCGGCTGACCGAACTCGCGCAACGCATCGGGAACGTCGCGCTGGTGCGCGGCATCGAGGTGATGGGTCAGGCGATCGTCGACATTCGCGGTCAGGCGATTGCCGACCCGCGGCTCGTGCTCGAGGTCGCGGTCGTGCGCATCGCGCGCCGCGAGGCACGCACCCGCGAGGAGACGTTGCTCGACCGGGTCGAGCGATTGGAACGTCAGATCGGCGCCGGGGTTGTCCCGGCCGCGCCCGCGGTGGCGCCCGCCGTCGCGACCGGTCGTGGCGACGCGGCGCGCACCGACCGCAGCGGTCCGATGCTCGCGGCGCGGACGCCGGCCCAAAAGCAGGCGACGCCCGACGAGCAGTCCCAACGGGCGGGTGAGCCCACCGCGGCGGCGCAGAGCCCACAAGCGGCGGTGCCATCGACCGTTGGGTCCGCGTCGGCGAACGCGTCGGGAACGGACCTCGATCTCGACGACGTGATCGAAGCCTGGCCCGCAGCGCTCGAAGCGCTGAAAGCACCGGTCCGGGCGATGGTCCAAGAAGCGCAACCGATCGGCATCGAACGCGGCGCGATCGTGTTCGGCGCGCCCCGCAAGCGTTTCGAGGCCATCCATGGGCGCTTTCGCAGCGAAGCATCGGAGATCAAGGCTGCGCTCGAGGCCCGCCTCGGCGCCCAGCCGAGCATCATCGTCCGTGCCCATGACTTCGACACGGTCGACGCGTTACGGCCCGTGACCAAGCCGGCCGCGGCAGGCACGAACGACGCCGCCGAACCGCACGAGGAGTTCATCGACGTCGCCGAACTCGTCGATGCCCCCGACGCCCCCGCCCCCGATCCGGCCGCGCGGCTCGTCGCCGGGCTCGGAGCAGAAATCGTCGAAGAGCGTTCGCGCGACTGATCGCACAGGCCGTGACGAGCAACGACCCAAAGGCATGTTCCGGCAGAACTCCCCGTTGTCGGACGCGACGATGTCGGTCGACGGGGCCCGTGTCCGTCGGTCGGTCGTACTCGAAGTTCGGCGGTGACCGTGACTGGACCGCCCGGCGGAGCTTTTCGCAAGGACCGGAATCCAGCTGCTCAGAACACCGTAGGCGTTCGCGCCTGCAGCATTCGCCAAGCCGAGAACCTGGTACGTCACGCCAGCACGTCCCGAGTGGAGTGCCTCGCGACGAGAGCCGGCTGCGGCGCAGTCACCAGCATGTCGTACGGTCCATCGGGACGCACCGTCAACGAACATGACCGACGCGGTCCGGGCGGGATCTCGACAAGTGGCGCCACACGCCACGTCGGAGGTGCCAAGCGCCTTCCCGTTCGTCGATCGTACTAAACGCTCAAAGCAGCTTTTTCTTCGCTGGCTTGTGGCGATGAAGGGTTCGGGAAGGCTTCACGGACGAAGAGCCCGGACGGGCGTGGTGGTCCCTCGTCCGTCCGGGTCTTCCCGTCCGTGCGCAGCGCGGCGGTCGCCCCCAGTCGTTGGCCCGCGTTCACCGTGAGCGTGAATGCCTGAGTGGCTGTCGTCCCCACTCCGTTCGAGGCATTGAGACAAAGGGCGTAGCTGGCTGCGGTCTGTGCTGCCGGTGTGCCGGCGAGCGTGGCCGTGCCGTTTTTCGTTGCTTGTGAACGTCACGCCGGTTGGCGGACTCGCCGTCGAGGTGCAACCGGCGAAGTTCGCGTTGGTGAGCGCCATCATGAGTCGGTGGGCCCGTCGGGCCGCCACCCGATGTCCCACCGTCCGGACCTCCGGCGTTTGGCGTCGAGGCTCGTTCGCACGACCTTTGCGACGTTCGCACGCGCGTCTCGAACATGATCTCACCAGCCCGGCACGGGCGGCCGGGTTTGGCCCGAACCGCCGTGGCCCGGTTCGACCGCGCCCGATCCGAGGTGTCGCGTCGAGGCCGGTCGCGGTCGAACGGTGCAGCGCCGAGAAGTCGAACAGTCGCACCCGCCTGCCCTCAGGTCGAAGCACACCTGCGGATGCGACCACCGACTCAGTTGACTCTCCCTGGCGTCCACCACCCGGCTCCCTTGGCTACCCCCGGCGGTTGCTCACATGCGGTGCAGGATTCAGATCGACCAGTCGTGCGGCTTCACCGGAACGACTGACGGAGTGAAGGCACCTCGACGCAGCCGTCGTTCCGTGCGTTGGTCATTGTCACTCCACGCCTGTCGTGGTTGGTTGGTTCGGTATCGTTGGGTCGTATGTCGAACGCGGAGAGGCCGTGACCAGCAACGACCCCATGGGCATGTTCCAGCAGATACAAAAGATGCAGGCAGACATGCGCGCCGCGCAGGACGCGCTCGCCAACGAAGTCATCGAGGCGACGGTCGGCGGCGGGGTCGTGAAGGCGACGGTCAACGGAGAGGGCGCATTGCTCGGCATCGCGATCGATCCGAGCGTCGTCGACCCGTCCGACGTCGAGACCCTCGAAGATCTTGTCGTCGCCGCGGTGCACGAAGCGGCACGCCAGGCGAAAGAGTTGCAGCGGACCAAGCTCGGTGCGGTCACCCCCGACCTCGGATCACTGGACCTCGGAGCCCTGGGTCTGGGCGACCTCGGCGGACTGCTGGGCTGAGGAACCCTTTGGCGCTCTACGAAGGTCCGGTACAAGCCCTGATCGACGAGCTCGGCCGTCTGCCCGGTATCGGACCGAAGTCGGCGCAACGCATCGCGTTCCATCTCCTGCGGGTCGACCCGGTCGACGCACGCCGCCTCGCCGCCGCGATCGTCGAAGCGAAGGAGCGCGTCACGTGGTGTCGGCGATGCTTCAACATCTCCGAAGGCGAGCTGTGCGCGTACTGTCGTGACGATCGCCGCGACGCACGCGTGTTATGCATCGTCGAGGAACCACGCGACATCGTCGCGATCGAGCGAACCGGCGAGTTCAAGGGCCGCTATCACGTCCTCCAAGGTGCGATCTCGCCGATCGAAGGCATCGGTCCCGAACAGCTGCGGATCACAGAGCTGCTCGCGCGCATCGACCGCGACGGCGTCGACGAGATCATCCTCGCGACGAACCCCAACATCGAAGGTGAAGCGACGGCGATGTATCTCGCACGTCTGCTCAAACCGCTCGGCATGTTGGTGACTCGCCTCGCCAGTGGTCTTCCCGTCGGCGGCGATCTCGAGTATGCCGACGAGGTGACCCTCGGCCGCGCCTTCGAAGGTCGACGTAACGTCACCGACCAGTAGAACCTGGTGTGCTGGCTCGTTGTTGTTTCTCGGTGCGCGTGCGTCTTCCTCCGTTGAAGTGACGTCGTCGTGAACGACCGATCCTGGAAGCGTGCACGGATGCGGGAACGATCCGCGCGCGTGTCGTGCCACGGGCGCGGATCGGGCTGTTGGCTGCTGACGGTGTACCTGAAATCGTGACATTGCGTGCCGGGTAGATCCGCACGACGACCAGGTCGGGGTGTGGCGAGCCGGTTACGACGGGTCAGGTCCGCCAACGCGGGACGGCGCCCGGCGCAGCGGTCGAACGCCGTTCGATGCCCTCAACGACGTCCGCTGCGGATGATCGTCAGGGCCGGTTCCGTGCCAGCCGCCAAATGTCGTGTGGGGCGGTCGGGAAGTGCGACACGACGCGTGTGTCGACCAGGCTGAACCCGAGCCGTCGCGCGACCGCTCGCGAGCGATGATTTTCCGGCAGGATCACGCTGTAGAGCGCGTCGACGTCGTGCGTCGCGAATGCATGCGTGACCGCGGCCCTGCCCGCTTCAGTCGCGTAACCCGCACCCCAGAAGCGTGGGTGCAGCACCCAACCGATCTCGATACCAGGCCAGTCGGACAGCTCGGGTCGATGCGTTCCGGCCCGACCGACCAACGTGCCACTTGCACGCTCCTCGACCGCCCATTGGCCGGTGCGCCGCAGTTCCCACTGGCCGAGCCAGCCGGCCATCTGCGACCAAGCCTGGGTACGTCCGACATCGTCTGGCAGATGCAACGACCCGCGGACCTCGGAGGTCTGCAGGATGTCGGTATACGCCTCGAGGTCAGTCTCACGAAATGGCCGCAGGATCAACCGTTCCGTCTCAAGGATGGGACACGCGCTCACACCACAATGATGACACGACCATTGGTGGCCGCCGCGCAATGATGGCCTTTCTGCAGGGAGCCGAGACCGACGCATGTCGGTCCGCCTGTGCGACGCGGTCGACCGCGAGCATCGTCGGATGCTTGTGAGCAGGCCAGCGCGCGTAACCGCACCCGAGTGCTCGCCGATGATGTTCGCAAAACGCGACGTCACGCGCGGTTTCGCGTGTGAGCGATTGTGACGGACGCGGGGGACCGCCAGGCAGGTCAGTGCAGCAGGAGCTGATGGAACGTCGGGTTGAACCCGATGTTCCACACCCACAGTGCCGCGATCGCAAGACCGACACCCCACATCGGGACGTGCACACGGGTCAGCCACTGCGGCCGGACCAGCGCGATGAGCGCGGCGACGATCACGACCAGACCGGCCGGGTTGAACGCGAGCGAAGCTCCGACATGGCCGTGTACCGCGGCGACGCACGCCCGGGTCATGCCGCACAGCGGGCACGGAACGCCGGTGAGGGCCCGCAACGGACATACGAACGGCGGATGGACCGGCAGTGCGGGCCACACGCCCGACGCGCCGACGAGCCCGGCCCCGCCGACACGCAGGCTTCGCTCGGAGCGCAGCTCGAACGCGGTCGTGGTCGCCACGTCCGTCACGATACGCCCGCTGGTGTCATGTCCGGGCCTGCTTGGCCACGACGATCCCTTCGAGCACGTATTCAGGATGGCTGTTGGCAGGGATGCCCGCGACTTTGGGGCCGAGACGATTGGCGAGATCAGAAGCGAAGTACGAACGTGCCGGCCAGCGCAGTTCGAGGCGGCGGTCGAGAAAATGTCGTACCGCTTGCAGCTCGTTGGCGTTGACCGCCGACACGTCCCACGTCGCGACCGCATCGGCCGTCACCGTGATCGGCGCCGGAGTGTGGGTGAGGCCCGGAAAACGGTCCCGTGCGACGATGGTGCCCGCCGCGAGATCGCCGACCCGTTGGCCCCGTTGGGTTGTCATGATCGCGATCGTGCCGATCAGGTACAGCAGCGGCAAGAAGTCGAGGATGCGGGCAATGTTGCGCACCGCACTGGCAAGGAAGCGGACGGGTTCGCCGGTTCGACCCATGACGCGGATCCCGGCTGCGAGTTTGCCGATCGTGCGGCCGTTGTTCAACGTCTCGAGGATGATGTCGTACGCGAACACGATCAGGAATCCCGCGACGACCGCGATCGCTTGAAGCCATCCCGGCGAGCCGGAAGCACCGACGACGACGAGCAGCGCGATGATGAGCACGACCTGAATGACCGTGTCGAGGAGGCGGGCCAGAAACCGTGAGCCGAGGCCTGCGAGAACCAGCTCGAGCGTCACTCCCTCGGGCGTCGCGAACGTGACCCGATTGTCGAGCTGCACGTGTTCAACCTAGACCAGTTCGTTTCGGACCGAGCTTCCACCTGGACTGACCTCGAAGCGCTCGTCGACCGTGCCGGGAGCCGTCCGAGCCGCCTCGGTGCCGACGGTGTCCGCCGACTCGGCGAGAGCTACCGCGCGGCCGCCGCCGATCTTGCGCTCGCACGCCGCCGCTTTCCCGGCGATCCGGTGGTGGGACGGCTCGAACGTGTGGTGCAGCGAGGCCGCCAGGCCGTCTACAACTCGCCGAGTTCCCGTACCAGCGTGTGGGAGTTCTTCGCGAACGGCTATTGGCGGCGCGTCCGGGAACGCAAAGCCATCCTTGCGATCTCGTTCTTGTGTCTCGCGGTGCCGACCCTGCTCGGCGGCTACTGGGCTTGGCGCGACCCCGGACCGGCGAGCGGGTTGGCGCCGAGCCAGTACCAGTCGGTCACCCAACCGCGAACCGCGGGCCAAAGTCTCGGCCTGACCGTCGACCAAGAGTCGACGATGGCCGCGCAGATCTTCACGAACAACATCGGCGTCACGTTCTTGGCGTTCGCGGGCGGGCTGGTAGTGGGCCTCGGGACGTTGTACGTGCTGTTGAACAACGGTGTGCTGATCGGAGTTGTTGGCGGGCTCGCGATCGGTGCGGGGAACGGTCGCGCGTTCTTCGAGCTCGTCACCGCGCACGGCGTGCTCGAACTGAGTTGCATCATCGTGTCGGGCGCGGCCGGCTTGAGGCTCGGATGGTCGATCATCGATCCCGGCAACCGAACGCGGGGAGAGGCACTCCGTGAAGAGGCACGCGCCGCGATCGAGATCGTGTTGGGTACCGCGCCCTGGCTTGTGGTCGCGGGATTGGTGGAGGGGTTCTTGACCCCGTCGGGGACCGGTCTGCCGACCGTGTTGGCGGTCGGGGTGAGCCTCGGTGCGATCTTTTGGGGCCTCATGTTGTGGCGAGGCAGCCCCGAACCTGAACCGTTCAGAGTCGAGCCCGCGATTTGAGTTGGAGATAGGCGCGCACGCACGCTTCACCGAGAAGTTTGGGTGGCGCTTCGATCACGGTTGCGCCGAGATGCCGGAGCCGGCGGATCACGCGGGCGCGTTCGTCGAGCACGTCGATCGCGATCGCGGCCGCGTAGACGTCGCCCGCCGTGTGGGGCGCGGTGTGCAACGGTGCGTCGAGATCCGGGTCGCGTACCGAAGCGATCACCACTGCGTGGCGGCGCGCGAGCACAGGAACAGCATCGAGCAGTGAGCGCGCGGCGGCCTGATCGACAAGATCGGTGCACACGATGATCAATGCCCGTTTGACGCCACCGACCGCACGGAACGCGAGGTCGTGGTCGCTGTCGACCAACGACGGCTCGACGTCGAGCACGGTGCGCACCACCGCCTTGCCGCCCGAGCGTCGCGGCGCCAGCCGGCGACGGATTTCGGAGTCGTAGATCGTCACTCCGCAGCGGTCTCCGAGCTCGTCGGCGACGAGCCCGACCATCGCGACCGCGTCGACCGCAGCATCGAGCCGGGTGATGCGCCGCGGCGGCTCACCCGGACCGACGGTCGGGCCGACCTCGAGGGGAGCGGCCATGAGCCGGCCCGAGTCGAGCAGACAGACGACGTCGCGGTCCTGTTCGATGCGGTACTGGTTGCTCATCGGGCGGCCGACCCGGGCGGTGGCCTGCCAGTTGATCTGGCGGACGTCGTCATCGGGCAGGTAGTCCCGCACCGATTCGAACTCGGTTCCCAGCCCGAGCGGCCCGCGGGTACGTAAGCCGGGATCGCGAAAACGGCCGCGTCGCAACGCGATCACGATCCGCTGCGCCGCGAACACGTCGGGGTAAACGGACAGGTCGGTGCCGCCGTCGGCGTCGAAGGTGCAGGTGCCGAGACCCAACGGTCCGTGACGCCGCGCCGCGACCGGCGGAAGGCGATGAGCACCGCGACGGTGCGCGACGACTCGTGCGTCGAGGCGGCCCCATCCGGTCGCCGGTTCGATCGTAAAGTCGGGCGGCTGGGCCTGTCGGAGCTCGATGCGGCGGGCCGCGGCCGCGGTGTCGGGTACGGATCGTGCGTTCGCTGCTTCGGATCCGGTATCCGCCGCGATGGTCTGGATCGTGAGCGACGCGGGCACACCGCGTGCGAGCACCGTCGCGACACTGCGGCGCACCCGCGGTCGGCGGCGGGCGAGCACCATGTCGACCGCGGTCGCCAACACGACCGCGATCGCCGCGACGATCGCGAACGCCGGCGGGACGGCGAGCGCGAGCACTGCGACCGCACCCAAGGCGACCGCGGCTCGCGGAGCCGGGCTCATGTGCTCATCGCGGCACGGGGACGGTCGACACGGCCGTCGCGACCGCGTCGTCGGCGGTGTAGCGCTCAAGTTCGGCTTCGGGCCGCAGCTGCAGTCGATGGCGGAGCACGGCGGGCGCGACCGCGACGACGTCGTCGGGAACGACGAAGTCGCGGCCCGCGAGACGCGCCGCGGCTTTCGCCGCCGCCAGGAGATGGACCGCACCGCGCGGGCTCGCACCGAGCGACACGCTCGGAAGTTCGCGAGTGCGGCGTACCAGCGCGACCACGTAGGTGATGATCGCGTCGGTCACGGTCGTCGCGTCGACTGCGGCGCGTGCGTCGATGAGCTCGGCCGGTGTGGTCACGGCTTGGACGTCGGAAAGTGTCGCCGGCGCGACGCCACGGTGCGCGAGGCGCAGCACGGCGGCTTCGTCGTCGGAGCTCGGATACCCGACATCGATTTTGGCGAGGAAACGGTCGAGTTGCGCCTCGGGCAACGGGTACGTGCCTTCATATTCGATCGGGTTCTGTGTCGCGACGACCACGAACGGGTCGGGCAGGGTCCGTGCGATCCCGTCGACGCTGACTTGGCGTTCCTGCATCGATTCGAGCAGCGCAGCTTGGGTTTTTGGTGGGGTCCGGTTGATCTCGTCGGCCAGCAACAGGTTAGTGAACACCGGGCCGGGACGAAACGCGAGCTCGCCCGCTCGCAGTGTCATCGTTCCGGTCAGGTCCGACGGGAGCATGTCGGGAGTGAACTGCACGCGGCGGAACTCGACGCCGATGGCCCGCGCGAAGGCGTTGGCGACCAAGGTTTTGGCGACGCCCGGCACCCCTTCGAGGAGGAGGTGACCGCCGACGGTCACCGACGCGAGCATGACCTCGACGACGCCGTCCTGTCCGACGACAACCTTGCGAACTTCTCGCACCACACGGTCGCGCAGCTCGTTCACGTCGTTCTCCCGTCTTGTTGCGACAACTGCGACACGAGGCGACCAAGCGCGAGCACGGCGTCGTCGTCGGTGGGTGGATGCCAGATCGTGGCTCGTTGTGCATCGGTGTAGCCGAGCGCGATCGCGCCCCGATCGACCTCTTCGAGGGACGCGTCGGGTCGCAGGTGGGCGCGGCGCGCGACCTCGGTGCGGGCCCATTGCTGCATCGACGCCAACGCATGTTCGGGGTCGCGGGTGCGTTGGAGAGAAACCGCAAGCGCGCGGACGTACTCGGCGCGGGCGGGTGGGAGTACGCGTGCCGGCCGGTCGGGCGGACCGAACCGGCGGCTGCGTGACCAGGCGAGCGCCACCGCCGCGGTGGCGAGCACCGCCAACGCCACTTTCCACGGCGTCGGGATCGCTCCCCAGCCGCCGTGCTGTCCGTATCCGTGTACGCCTTCGGCGAACTCGACCGGCCGGGGCGAGCTGCCGGCGAGCCCGAGCGCGAACGCGGCGTCGTCGGCGACCGCGAGATACGAGTTCTCGAGCGGGGAGACGTCGGCCACGAAGAACATCTCGCCGCGACCGACGCGTGATTCGGTGACGAGCGCCTCGTCGTCGGAGCCGGCGACCACGACACCGGAGCCGGCGTCGGTCCACGAACCCTGGGCTGCGGTGGCGACCTGGCTGATGTCACCGAGTTGCGTGTCGATCTGGCCGTAGGTGGCGGTCCCGTCGGAACTCCACACCGGCGGCCGGTCGCGCAGCCGGTGCAGGTAGAACGGTTCCGAACCTCCGATCACCAGCCTGCCTCCTTCGCTGGTGAAATCGACCAGGGCGGCGTCGTCGGCGTCGGTCAACGTCTTGGGGTCGATCACAAAGACGGTGCTGTCAGGGTCGAGGATCGCGTCGGCGAGCGAACCTCGCACACGCGAAATCGGATGGCCGTAATGGGTGAACAGCGCAGCCAGGCCGGCGAGGCCGCTGTCCTGGGAGCCGTACGACGAACCGGCGACGCCGGTCGGTTCGCGGCCGCCCACCGCGTTGTCGATGCCGCCCGCCACCAGATTGAGTGCGACGAGCGCGCCGACCACGACGACGACCGCGATCCCGAAACGTTTCGTGGCGCTCGGCGCGCCTGTTTTGGTGTCGGTCGCGTCGGCCACGAGTTACCCGTCGGTCCGTTTGGACGCCCCGGCAACGATGCGCGGCCACTCGCGGCGGGCAGCTTCGAGGTCCGGGCCGGCCGCGTCGCGGCCGCCGTAGGCGACGGCCTCGAACGTGCGTGCCAGTTCGTCGAACGTGTCGGAGCCGAGCACGGCTCGTACTTCGCTGGTCGTCATCGACGGTCGGTATCGGATCGCGCCACGATCGCCGAGACGCAACAGTCCGGCCCGGAAACGGAGTCGCAACGCACGGTCGAACTGACCGGCCTGTTCGGCACGGTCGGCGGCCCGTTCGAGCTCATCGGGATCTTCGGAGTCGTCGTCGGTGCTGTGGTGCGAACGCCGACCGGTACTCGGGGTCACGCGACGAGCACGCGCCCGGCTCACGACGAAAGCCAGCACGGCCGCGATCACCAACAGCGCCGGCACGACCAGCCAGGGGCCGGCGATGTCGGACAACACGCGGCCGATCCATGCGGTCACGGGATGCAGCCGGTCGCCGATCCAGTTCAACTGGCGGCGGAACGGCCTCGGGGTCGGCGCGGGACGGAACTGGCGGCCCGAAAGGATGTGGCGGGCGACTCGTTGCGCGTCCCCCGGATCGACCGCGGCTGACCGTCCGCTCATTGGGCGAGCGCCATCTGGACGTCGAACGCTTCGTCGCGGATGCGCAGATCGAAGTAGAGCGCGACGATCGCGGCGGCGACGAACGGCGCGGTGAGCAACAACGCGACGCTGTTCGCGATCCCTTGCGCGATTGCCAGCGATGTCGGGCTCGCCCCGTGCGCCGACCACTGGTTCAGTGCCGTCGCGAGTGCGAGGTTGAGCAGCGCGCTGAGGATCGTCGCGCTGAGGGTGACGCCGAGCACGTGCCACAGATGCGATTTGGTGAGTTCCCACGATCGTCCCATCGCGGCGGTCACGGAGCGACGTTCGAGGATCACCACCGGGATCGCGACTGCGAACAACGCTTGCGCGGCGAAGATCCCGACGAAGCAGAACAACAGGCCGACCACTTCGGCGAGTCCCACCAGTACCGCCACTCCCAGCACTGCGAGGAATCGTCGGGCGGCGGTACGGGCGGCCTGACCGGCCGGTTCGGGATAGCCGACGTACTCGTCGGCAACGACGCGTGTCGCCAGGGCCGCGACGAACGCGTGGGTGAGCACCCCGACCACCAACATGACGAAGGTCGCGGCGAGCTCCGCGCGGCTCGAACTCAGTTGCGGCGTCGCGTTCCCGTTGAAATGGTCGGGCTGCGCCGACAAGAACACGAGCGTGAGGAGCACCTGCAGGGGGACGACAACGTACGCGGCGTACCGCACGAGCTGACCGAACCGGGCGCGATACAGCGTGACGGCCGCGTCGAGGATCTCGCCGACACCTCGAGACCGCAGATCGGGTATCACCGAGCAGACCTTAACTACTCGGCCCGGCCGTTCAGATCTGTCGGTCCGCCGGACCGTAGGCGGCGAACGTTGCCGGCACCGGATGTCCGGCTCGCAAGCGACCGCGCGGCGGCCGCCGCCCGAGCATCACAACGTTCGGATGATCGCGGCGTCGCCTTGGCCGCCGCCTCCGCACAGCGCCGCGGCACCGATACCGCCCCCGCGCCGGCGCAGCTCGTTGATCAACGTCATGACGACGCGGGTGCCTGACATGCCGATCGGGTGACCGAGCGCGATCGCGCCGCCGTTGACGTTCACGATGTCGTCGGTGATGCCGAGGTCGCGCATCGACGCGATACCAACCGCCGCGAACGCCTCGTTGAGTTCGAACAGGTCGACATCGGACGGCGTCATGTCGTTGCCTTCGAGCGCACGTTTGATCGCGCGTGACGGCTGCGTCAGCAGCGACGGGTCCGGACCTGCGACCATGCCGTAGCCGATCAGCTCCGCGACGGGAGTCGCACCGAGCTCTTCGGCTTTCGCTTTGCTCATCACGATGACCGCGGCGCCGCCGTCGGAGATCTGCGATGCGTTGCCGGCGGTGATGGTGCCGTCCTTCGAGAACGCCGGGCGGAGGCCGGCGAGCGACTCGGTGCTCGTGCCGGGCCGTACCCCTTCGTCGCTTTCCACGATCACCGGGTCGCCTTTGCGTTGCGGGATCGAGATCGGTGCGATCTCGTCGGCGAAGCGGCCTTCTTTCTGCGCGGCTGCGGCGCGCTCGTGGCTCTTGGCTGCGAGTTCGTCTTGAGCCGGGCGGGTGATGCCGCCGACCTGACCGACATAGTTTTCGGTCCCGGCGCCCATGTGCACGGCGTCGAACGCGCACCACAGGCCGTCGTTGATCATCGAGTCGATCACTTCGTTGTTGCCCATCCGGTAGCCGGCCCGCGCGCCGGGCAGCAGGTACGGCGCGTTCGTCATCGACTCCATCCCGCCGGCCACGACGACTTCGGCGTCGCCGGTCGCGATCATCTGGTCGGCGAGGTAGATCGCGTTGATGCCGGACAGACACACTTTGTTGACCGTCGTCGCCGGCACCGTCATCGGGATCCCGGCCTTCACCGCGGCCTGACGGGCGGTGATCTGGCCTTGCCCGGCGGCCAGCACATGACCCATCAGGACGTAATCGACCTGCTCGGCGCCGACGCCGGCCCGCTCGAGCGCGGCGCTGATCGCGAAGCCGCCGAGGTCGGTCGCGCTGAATCCCGCGAGCGCGCCGGAAAGTTTCCCGATCGGCGTACGGGCCGATCCGACGATGACGGAACCGGGCATAGTGCCTCCTGTGCGGTAGGGCTGTCCTGGCCGACCGAGCTGGTGGAATGCGAGTTCGGACAGTGTAGGAGGGCTGGTTCTGGCCCGCTACCGGCCGGTAGGTTCGCGTCTATGAGTGACATCGACGCGATTCGCACTGCCATCGTCTCGGATGCTTCGGCCGCCGAACTTGAGGCACTTCCGATACCCCCGACGGTGCGGGGCGCGCTCGTGAAAGCCGACGAGGTCGACATGTTCGCCGGCGTCGCCTCCGACGACAAAGACCCCCGCAAGTCGACCCATGTCGAACCGTTCCCGCTGCCCGAGCTCGCCCCCGACGAGGCCTACGTCGGCGTGATGGCGGCCGCGATCAACTTCAATACGGTGTGGACCTCGATCTTCGAACCGTTGCCGACGTTCGGGTTCTTGAAGCGTCTCGGACGGGAAAGCGTCTGGGGTGCCCGGCACGACCAGCCGTTCCACGTGATGGGTTCCGACGCGTCGGGCGTTGTGTTGCGGGTCGGCTCCGCGGTGCGTAACTGGAAGACCGGCGATCGCGTCACGGTGCACTGCCTCCACGTCGACGACCAGGACCCGTCCGCCCATGACGACTCGATGATGGCAACCAACCAGCGCATTTGGGGTTTCGAAACCAACTTCGGAGGTCTCGCCGAAATCGCGGTCGTGAAAGCGAATCAGCTCATGCCGAAACCTGCCCATCTCAGCTGGGAAGAGGCGGCATGCAACGCGTTGTGCAACTCGACGAGCTACCGGATGATCGTGAGTCGCAACGGCTCGCAGATGACCCAGGGCCAGTCGGTGCTGGTGTGGGGCGCGACCGGCGGGATCGGCGCCTACGCGGTGCAGTACGTCAACAACGGCGGCGGCACACCGGTCGGTGTTGTGTCTTCCGAAAAGCGGGCCGACCTCCTCCGAGAGCTCGGCTGCGACGCGGTCATCGACCGACGGGCCGAGAACTACAAGTTCTGGAACGCCGACGACACCGAACAGGACCCGGCCGAATGGTTGCGCCTCGGCAAGAAGATCCGCTCGTTGATCGGTCGTGACGTCGACATCGTGTTCGAACATCCGGGCCGCCAGACGATGGGCGCGTCGGTGTTCGTCGCCAAACGGGGCGGCATGATCATCACCTGCGCGGCAACCTCGGGGTTCAAGATCGAATACGACAACCGATACCTGTGGATGAACCTCAAGACGTTGAAAGGCTGCCATTTCGCGAACTACCGCGAGGCGTGGGAAGCCAACCGGCTCGTCTGTGAGGCACGTATCCATCCGACGCTGTCGAAGGTGTACACAATGGACGACACCGGCGAAGCCGCATATCAAGTGCACCGAAACCTCGCCGAAGGCAAGGTCGGGGTGTTGTGCCTCGCGCCCGCCGAAGGCTTGGGGGTGACCGACGAGGACACCCGCGCCCAGCACCTCGACCAGATCACCCTGTTTCGGCGTTACGCCGACTGAACCGCGCCCGGCCCGCGACATCGCGGCCGAACCGGTCGACGAGCACATCACCGGATTCGCCGGCTGGGTGGGGTCACCGCCACGGGCCTGCGCGCCGCGACCGCGACGTCAACACTGCGACAGTTGCCGAACCCGTCGCCGCGATGTTGCAGTCCGCTCCCTTCGTCCCGACAGCCGGCCGAGCCCTACAATCCGCGGGCTCGGCGAGGAGGTCGCATGTTGTTCACCGAAATCGATCATGTGGCCATCGCGGTACGCGACCTCGAGGCTGCGATCGACTACTACCGCACGACGTTCGGATGTGAGGTCGACCACCGCGAGGTCGTCGACCGGGACGGCGTGGAGGAGGCGCTCTTGCACGTCGCCGACTCGTATATCCAGCTGCTCACGCCCAGCCGCGCCGATTCGACCATCGCGAAATATCTCGACACGAAAGGTGAAGGGCTCCATCACGTCGGCTACCGCGTCGACGACTGCGCGGCTGCGCTCGCGGCTGTCAAAGCCAACGGCCATCGCGTGATCGATGAGCAACCCCGCCCCGGCAGCCGCGGTACGACCGTCGCGTTCGTGCACCCGAAGACGGCCTTCGGCACACTCATCGAGCTCGTACAGGAGTAGACCGCTCCGGTCGGCCTTGTAGCCTTGCCGTCCATGGCTCCCAACCCGCCCGGCGCGACCGGGACACCTGCGCCGCACCCGATCACCGAGCGTCTCGAACAGCTCGGCAAGCTCAAAGAAGAGGCGCTGCACGCCGGCTCCGAAGTGTCGGTTCGGCGTCAGCACGACCGGGGCAAGCTCACCGCACGGGAGCGCATCGAGTTGCTCGTCGACCCCGACACGTTCGTCGAGCTCGACATGCTCGCCCGCCACCGTGCGCACGGGTTCGGCATCGAACAGAGCCGGCCGCTCACCGACGGTGTCGTCACCGGCTGGGGTGCGGTCGACGGCCGCAAAGTGTTCGTCTTCTCCCAAGATTTCACGATCTTCGGCGGCGCGCTCGGCGAGGTGTTCGCCGAGAAGATCCACAAGGTCATGGATCTCGCCGAGTCGGTCGGCGCTCCGCTCGTCGGGCTCAACGACGGTGCGGGTGCGCGCATCCAAGAAGGCGTCGTATCGCTCGCGTCGTACGGCGGAATTTTCTTGCGCAACGTGCGTTCGTCGGGTGTGATCCCGCAGATCAGTGTCGTGCTCGGTCCCTGCGCGGGCGGCGCGGTCTACTCCCCGGCGATGACCGACTTCATCTTCATGGTCAAGGGCACGTCGAACATGTTCATCACCGGACCTGACGTGATCAAAACCGTGACCGGTGAAGAGGTCACGCAAGAGGAGCTCGGCGGCGCGATGATCCACGCGACGAAGTCTGGTGTCGCCACCTTCGTCGCTGACGACGAGCAGTCATGTATCGAGCAGGTGCGCTACCTCCTGTCGTTTTTGCCGTCGAACAACCTTGAAGATCCTCCGCACTTCGCGACGTCCGACGATCCCGAACGTCGATGTGAGGGGATCATCGATCTCATTCCCGACGCACCCAACCGTGCGTACGACATGAAGGAAGTGATCGCGCAGATCGTCGACGACGGCGACTTCTTCGAGGTGTTCCCCCATTGGGCGATGAACATCGTCTGTGGGTTCGCCCGTATCGACGGTCACGTCGTCGGTATCGTCGGCAACCAACCCAAGGTGCTTGCCGGTTCGCTTGACATCGACGCGTCGGAGAAAGCCGCACGATTCGTACGTACCTGCGACGCGTTCAATATTTCGTTGGTCACGTTCGTTGATGTGCCCGGCTTCCTTCCCGGCACCGACCAGGAGTACGGCGGCATCATCCGCCACGGAGCGAAGCTGCTGTACGCCTACTGCGAAGCGACGGTGCCCCGCATTCAGATCATTACCCGCAAAGGTTACGGCGGCGCGTACGTCGTGATGAACTCGAAATCGATTGGCGCCGACATCGCGTACGCGTGGCCGTCAGCCGAGATCGCGGTGATGGCCGCGCCGGGAGCGGTGAATATCATCTTCCGGCGCGAGATCGAAACGGCTGGCGATCCGGCGCAGCGTCAGACCGAACTCGTCGACGAGTACGAAGAACGTTTCGCCAACCCGTACCAGGCGGCCGAACGCGGCTACGTCGACGATGTGATCGACCCGCGCGATACGCGGCGGATGTTGGCGCGGGCGCTGGCGATGCTGCGGACCAAACGTGAGCAGATGCCGGCACGCAAGCATGGCAACACGCCGCTGTAACGGAACGTGTCGATGAGAGCCGAAGTCGTCGGCGGCAATCCGACACCCGAACAGGTCGCCGCGGTCGTCGCCGCATTGTCGGTCATCGAAGCCGAACGAGCCGCGGCCGTCGTGTCGGCTCCGCCGCCCGTCGAGCCGCTCAGCATGTGGGTGGAGGCGTCCCGCCGTTCCGCGCAGCGGGCCGGAATGCAACGCGGCCCGTGGCGACTGTCGGGCCGCCTCGGGAAACGATCCCGCGTCTGACCTCGGCCGTGGCGACGTTCCCGACCCGCCCAAAGACGCCGAAAACGGGCTTTGTTCGGGCATTGCCGACGGTGCCGACGCAATGGCTGGGGCGGACATCGACGACCCTGGCGGCACGCGACGACGTCGGTGTGTGCGGGGACCCCAAGGCCACCCCCCGAACTCTGCTCTTGTCAGCCCCGGTTGAGATGTCACGATGTCGTCTGGAGAGGCGGGCCGGCGACCCCCTGGTTGGTCCTGAGCGAGTCGGCTCGCCTCTCCATTTCGCCAACCCGATTTCGCCAACCCGTCGCCTCGGTTCGGAGGCGGGCGCAGCCGATCGCGTCGCAGACCCCACGGTGTGCCCGTCGCAGCATCCGCCTCGTCGGACACGACCACGAACCTCCGAACCCGACCAACCGGTCCGGGAACACTTTCGTGGGGCGACATCACCGAACGACGCGAACCCCACCGCGTTGTACGGGTACGGTCCGAACGTCACGACCGCCGACGCCGTGCGCCGACGACAACGGTGGGCTCGAAGCCGCGGTGCGGCCCGTACCCGACCGGGCCGACACGAAACCGGTTCGGCGTCCACACCGCCGGGTCCATCCCCGCGCTTCGGCCCGGACCGTCCGTTCGGCGCCGGGCCCTATCGTGCGTCTGTGATCCACGACGCCGAACTGTTCACCATCGGACCTGACGAGATCGTCGTCACCTTCCGCACCGACGACGACACGGCCGTGACCACCTCGGCCGGCGACCACGAGGTCGTCACGACCGGTCCGTACCACTCGGCTCGTCTCACCGGCCTCGAGCCCCAGACCGACTACCGGCTGCGCGTCGATGGCGCGCCGCCAACCACGCTGCTGCCCGGCCGGGTGGCGACGCTCGCCCGACCAGCCGGCCCGGCCCTGGCAACGTTCGCGACCGTCAACGACGTCCATTTCGGCGAAGTCGAATGCGGCCGGCTCGGCACACCCGAAGAGCTCGGTCCGATCCTGCGCGCCGCGCCGGGCGCCGAACCGTATCCGAACGTCATGAACGCGGGCGCGATCGCCGAGATCCAAGCACTCGACCCTGACGCGGTGATCGTCAAAGGTGACCTCACCGACCGCGGAACCGACGAGGAATATCAGGCCTTCCTCGACGCATACTCCCCCCTCGGTGTGCGCATGCACCATGTGCGCGGCAACCACGACGCGATGATCACCGACACCATCGCGACGAACGCGCCGATGACGGTCGACCTTCCCGGCGCAACGCTCGCGGTGCTCGACACGGTCAGACCGGGCAGCGAGCATGGCTGCATCGCAGGCGATCAGCTGGGGTGGCTCGAAGAACTCGCATGCGCATCGACGGTGCCGGTCCTCGTGTTCGGCCACCATCATCCGTGGGATCCGAGCTCCCACGAACGCAACGACCACTACTTCGGCATCAACCCGAACGACAGCGAAGCGTTATGCGAGGTGATCACACGTTGCGAATCGATCGCCGGCTATTTCGCGGGACACACACACCGCAATCGAGTCCGCCACTTCGACGCCGCACGTCGCGTCCCGATCGTGGAGGTCGCCTGCGTCAAGGACTATCCGGGCGTGTGGGCCGAATACCGCGTCTACGAAGGCGGCTACACCCAGCTCGTCCGACGTATCGCGGACCCAGCCGCGATGGCATGGACCGAACTGACCCGCACGATGTTCGGCGGGCTGTACCGCGACTACGCGCTCGGCGCGCAACCCGACCGCTGCTTCACCCAGCTGTTCTCGACGTGATCCGACACGCCGTCGCCCGTCTCGCACGAACTCGACATCTTCGACCTCGCGGACGTCGACCTGCTCGCCGGACGCCGCCGACATCTGATCGTCGTCGCGGCGGCACGGCTGCGTTTCGCCCGAGTCGGGGAAGCGGGTCGGCGAGGTCGTCGTCGATGATCTTCTAGCCTGCCGACGTGCAAGCGCTCGACGGTTTGCGGGTCATCGACATGGCGACCGTGTTCGCAGGTCCGGGCGCGGCCCGCCACCTCGGCGACTTCGGTGCCGACGTCGTGAAAGTCGAATCGCCCGACGGCGACGGCGTCCGCCGCATGGGCTGGTTTCCGCCCGCCGGTGGCGACTCCTACACCTGGAAGCTGCTCGGCCGGAACAAACGCACAGTCGTGCTCGACCTCAAAACCGAAACGGGCCGCGACAACCTGTTGCGGCTCACCGACACGGCCGACGTGCTCGTCGAGAACTTCCGTCCAGGCACGATCGAACGTCTCGGGATCGGTCCGGCCGTCTTACATGCCCGCAACCCGCGACTTGTCGTGCTGCGAGTCACTGGCTTCGGCCAGGACGGACCGTACGCCTCCAAGCCGGGCTTCGCGACGATCGCCGAGGCGATGAGCGGATTCGCCGCGATCAACGGCGAGCCCGACGGCGCCCCCCTGTTGCCGCCGATCGCCCTGACCGACGAGGTCGCAGCACTGGCCGGCGCGTTCGCGGTGATGGTCGCACTGCACGAACGGAACCGCAGCGGACAAGGGCAGGTCGTCGACGTGAACCTGCTCGAATCGATGCTGCAAATGATGTCCGCGTTGCCGTCCGCGGCGGCGCATCTCGGCTACGAACAGCCCCGCCTCGGTTCCGGCATCCCCTACTCGGTACCTCGAGGGACCTACCGCTGCGCTGACGGCGACTGGATCGCGATTTCGACGTCGACCGAGTCGGTCGCGCATCGGGTGATGACCCTCCTCGGTCACGGTGACGACCCGCGCTTCGCGACGTCCGAGCAGCGCGCCGAACATCGCGAAGAGCTCGACGGCATCGTGTCCCAGTGGGTCGGGATACGGCCGCGCGAGGCTGTCCTCGCCGCGTTCGACGCGGCCGAAGCCGCGATCGCGCCGGTGTACACGATGCACGACCTCATGGCCGACCCGCACGTGCAGGCGCGGGACGTCTTCGTCACCGTCGACGGTGTCGTCATGCAAGGTCCGACCGCACGACTGTCGCGCACGCCGGGCGAGGTGCGTTTCGTGGGCCGCCCGCTCGGCGCGGACAGCGACGCGGTGCTCGACGAACTGTGACGACCGGACCGCAGGACCTCGGCTTCGTCCTCGTCGCGAGCCCATTCACCGGCCCGTTCGCATGGTCGAAGGTCGCGTCCGACCTCCGGGCACGGGGACGACGGGTCGCCGTCCACGACGTCGACGCCGGCATCGATCCGCCCGTCGTGCTCGTCGCGCACAGCGGCGCCGGTCCGCACTTGCCGGCGCTCGCCGTCCGCGGCGCGGGGGTCGTCGGCATGGTGCTCGTCGACGCGTTGTTGCCCCACCCCGGCCGGAGTTGGGCCCAGACCGTCCCCGACGCGTTCGCCGCCACGTTGAAGGCCGAAGCGGTCGACGGGAACCTCAAGCCGTGGCCGCAGTGGTGGGGTGACGCACGGATGGCGCAACTCATCGCCGACCCGCACCTGCGCGACGAGTTCGTGCGGGCATGTCCGACAGTTCCGGTCGCGGCGATCGACGAAGTGATGGCCGATGTCGTCGACCCGCCCGGCGTGTTCGTGCAACTCAGCGACGCCTACACACCCGAGACCGCGGCGGCACGCAAACGAGGATGGCCGGTACTGGTCCTCGACGCGCAACACCTCGCGCTGCTGACCGATCCAAAAGCCGTCGCCGACGCGGTCGAACGTGCAGCCGACCTGCTGACGAATTAACTTGGGTGGGCTGACGCGTGACGAGGCAGATGCGTTTCGAGGGGTGAACTGAACGGGTGCGATCCAGCTCGATCCCGACACTCGACATCGGATCGTTTCGCCAAGACGACACGGCGTCGCGGTCGCTCGAGTTCGTGGAACACCTTCGATCGACCTGCCACGAGCACGGGTTCTTCCATCTCGTCGGCCATGGGGTCGATCCGATGACGACACAACGACTGCACGAGAGCGCGCGCGATTTCTTCGCGTTGCCTGAACGGGCACGCCTCGAAATAGCGAACATTCATTCGCCGCAGTTCCGCGGCTTCACGCCGACCGGTCGCGAGTACACGCAGAACCGACCTGATCGGCGAGAGCAACTCGATATCGGACGCGAGCTCCCGCCACCCGAGCCCGGGCCGCGAGACCCGGCGTGGCTGCGGCTGCGCGGCCCGAATCTCTGGCCGGCGTCGCTTCCTGATCTGCGGCCGGCAGCCGAAGCCTGGATGACCGCGATGGAAGGCCTCGGTCGGGTCTTGTGCCACGCATTGGCGCTCGCGCTCGGACAGCCTTGTGATCGCTTCGACGCGATCACGACGCCGCATCCCGAGGTACTCGTCAAGATCATCCGCTACCCGGGTTCCGACGACGTGGACCGTCAGGGTGTCGGCGCGCACCGCGACACAGGCCTCGTTACCTTCGTGTCGCAGGACGACCGCGGCGGTTTGCAGGTACGGCTTGGCGACGACTGGATCGACATCGCGCCGCAACCCGGCGCGTTCGTCGTGAATCTCGGCGAAATGATGCAGCTGCTCACGAACGGCTACTTCGCCGCGACCGTGCACCGCGTCGTCAGTCCGCCGTCGAATCGGGATCGCGTTTCGATCGTGTACTTCTTCAATCCGAAGCTGGAGGCGACGTTGTCGCCCCTGGCCCTGCCGCCTGAGCTCGCGGACGTCGCGCCCGGCGGAGCGAGCGGCGACGCCGACAATCCGATCCTCGCGAACTACGGCGACAATTCGCTGAAAGTGCGCCTCCGCGCGCATCCCGACGTCGCTCGGCGCCATCACGCAGACCTGCTGAACTGAGGGTATCTTGACCATCGACCTCCAAACTGCCGGCGACGCGCTGGCGCGTGAGTGTGCACGCTTCGCGGCACTGGGATGGATGCGCGGCACGTCCGGCAATCTGTCTCTCGTTGTCGACACCGACCCGCTGCGGCTCGCAGTCACCGCGAGCGGCAAGGACAAGGGCGAGCTCACCGCGGCGGACGTCGTCGTCGTCGACGCCGCGGGACGCGCCGTGGAACCCGAAGCTCCCAAGCCCTCAGCCGAAGCAATCTTCCACGCCCGGATCGTGGAGTTGACCGGCGCCGGCGCAGTCGTGCACGTCCATCACCTCGGGGCGGTCGTCGGCGCCGACCGCTTTCCGGGCGGGATACACGTCGAAGGACTGGAGATGCTCAAAGGCATCGGTCGAGCGGCCGAGGGCGACACCGTGACAATCCCCGTGATACCCAACAGCCAGGACATGCACGAGCTCGGAGACCGGCTCGCCAAATCGTATGAGGCCGCGACCCCGGCGGTCGTGGTCGCACGCCACGGTCTGTACGTGTGGGGCGCAACGCTGCTCCAGGCCCGCCATCACACCGAGATCGTCGCTTGGACCCTCGACTATGTCGCCCGAAGCGGAGGCACTGTATGACCCGGCTCATCGTCGCACCGGAACACACGCCCGACAACGTGCTCGTCGACACCGAAAAACCCGCAGAGATAACGACGGCGTTGCAATCAGTCGGCGTCGGGTTCGAACAGTGGAGCACCACCCGTCCACTCCACACCGATTCCTCCGACTCCGACATCCTGGCGGCATTCGCAACGGACATCGAACGGGTCCGCGCCGAAGGCGGCTACGTCACAATCGATGTTGCGCGTCTGCGACGCGGCGAGGAATCCGACGCCGACTGGACCGCGAACGCTGCAGTCGCCCGCGGGAAATTCTTGGCCGAACACACACACGCCGACGACGAAGTGCGCTATTTCGTGGATGGCCGCGGCGCGTTCTATCTCCGACTCGACGGCAGCGTCCACATCGTGATCTGCGAAGCCGGCGACCTGCTCAGCGTTCCGGCCGGAACTCGACACTGGTTCGACATGGGCACCAACCCGAACTTCACCGCGCTGCGCTTGTTCCGCGAACCCGAAGGATGGGTAGGCAACTTCACGGGCGACAACATCGCGAGCAGGTTCCCCCCATTCGACCGTCTCATCTTGTGACACGCGCGGTCGTTGTCGACATCGAGGGTACGACAAGCTCCACCGACTTCGTCACGTCGACACTCTTCCCCTACGCACGCGCCCGGTTCGCGACATATCTCGCCGAGCACCGAGATTCGCCCCAACTCCGAGCGCGGCTCGACGAGATCCGAACAGAGATCGACGAGCCCCACGCCGACGAGGCACGAATCGTCGCGGCGCTCGAGCACTGGAGCGACACCGACCGCAAGATCACCCCACTCAAAACGATTCAAGGCTGGATCTGGCAAGACGCATTCGCCCGCGGCGACCTCACGTCACACTTCTATCCGGATGTGATCCCGGCGCTGCGTCGCTGGCATGGCGCCGGAATGGTGCTCGCGGTGTTCTCATCAGGCTCCGTCGACGCGCAACGCGCCTGGTTCGGCCACTCGCCCGAAGGTGACCTCCTCCCCCTCCTGACCCGATACTTCGACACCGACAACGCCGGTCCGAAACGCGAAGCCCACAGCTACCGCAAGATCGCGGCGGAGCTCGCGGTTCCTTCACAGACGACGCTGTTCCTCTCCGACGTTGTCGCCGAGCTCGACGCCGCCCGCGACGCCGGATGGACGACCATCGGCGTACGTCGCACGGGTGAACCCAGCTTCGAAGCCGGCGTCGGGGATCATCGAGCGGTCAGTTCGTTCGATGAGCTCGACCCCACCGACCACTGAGCGGGCAATCACGCACGACGTCCTCGCGACACGCTCCGTAGAACCCTGATCGACCCGACGTCGGGTTGTCAGGTCGAAGTGACTAGCTCGCCTCGGGCGCGAGTTCGACGCGGTCACGACCGCGTGAGCGTGCCTCGTCGAGCGCGCCGCTCGCTTGATGGACGAGCTCAGCCGCACCCAACGCGTGGGTCGGGTAGCACGCGACACCGGCCGACAACGTGAGCGCATCACCGATGGGGCTGGCGAGCAGCGTGCCCCGCACCCGCTCGGCGGCCCATACCGCGCCCGCTTCGGGTGTGTCCTCCAAGATCGCGCCGACCATCAGGTCGCCGAGACGGCAGGCCGCGTCGCTCTCGCGTAGCGTGCGGCGCACGACGTCGCCGACGACACCGAGCGCTTGCTGGCGAGTATCGGCGTCGGCTTCACCCATGCTGTCGATCTCGAAGATGACGACCGAGACCGGCCGCAACGACCGCCGCGCGGCGGCGACATGCTGCTGCACCAGCACCGCGAAGTAACGCTCGTCGTACAGGCCGGTTGCGGTATCGAACGCCTTGTCGTTGCGTTCACGGCCAAGGTCGGCCGGCGCGCCGAGCTCGGCTTCGGCGGTGCGGCGACTGGACTCCTCTTGCAGTACCGCGTTGATCGACGCGAGTTCGCGGCGCACCGTGCGCAGCTCATGTTCGGCTTGGCCGAGCTGGTCGCCGTTGCGGCGGGCTTGCGCCCCGAGCGCGACGCCCGCCATGGCGGCAACCACGCCCGCGGCTCCGGCCACGACCGCCAGCACCGGCGCGTTCGTGGCGACACCGACCGCGCCCGCGGCGAGCGCGGCCAACCCGCCTGAGACGGCCACCAAAAGGCGCGGATCTTCCATGGGCTTTCTCATCGGCGGCTGTCTGCCCTCGCCTGAGGGTTCGTCAGGCGGTGAGCCCGGGCCAGTTCGGCGATGTCAGCCACGATCCGGGCAAACCGGAAATCTTTCGGTGTGTACACCCGTGCCACGCCCATCGATTCCAACTCCGCCCGGTCCGCGTCGGGGATGATGCCACCGACCACCACGGGCGCGTCGACCCCGGCCGCCCGCAGCGCGGCGAGGCACTCGGGAACGACGGCCAGATGCGATCCCGACAGGATCGACAGGCCGACCACGTCGACGTCTTCGTCCCGGGCCGCGGCCGCGATCTCCGCCGGGCTGAGGCGGATCCCCTGGTAGACGACCTCCATCCCGGCGTCTCGGGCCGCGACCGCGATCTGCTCGGCGCCGTTGGAATGTCCGTCGAGGCCCGGTTTGCCGACCAGCAGCCGGATCGGACGGCCGCCGGTGCTGTCCACGATGGCCCGAATCTCCTCCCGGATGCCTTGGAGGTCGACACCGGCCCGGGTCGGGACGCCACCCACGCCGGTCGGGCCCCGGTACACGCCGAACACCTCACGCAACGCGTTCGCCCATTCGCCGACCGTTCCGCCCACCCGAGCGAACTCGATGGTCGCGGGCACGAGGTTCTCGGTGCTGGCCGCGGTGGCCCGCAGGCGCGCCAGTGCGGCGTCGACCGCGGCGTTGTCACGCATCGTGCGCCATCGCTCGATCGCGCGGCGTTGCTCGCCTTCCACTTCGCGGTCGATCGTGACGATGCCGCCCTGGGTGGCGCTCTGCGCGAGCGGAGACGGTGCGGTTTCGGTGAACGAGTTGACTCCCACGACTGCCAACTCGCCCGACTCGATGCGCCGCACCCGTTCGGCGTGGCTTTGCACGAGCCGGCCCTTCATGTCGTCGATCATCGCGAACGACCCGCCTCCGTCGAGCACCCGTTGGAGCTCAACGCCGGCTGCTTCGCACAGCTCGGCGACTTTCGCGGCCACGACCGTCGACCCGTCGAACAGGTCTTCGTACTCGAGCAGGTCCGTCTCGTACGCCAGCACCTGCTGGATCCGCAACGACCATTGCTGATCCCACGGTGTCGGCAAACCCAGCGCTTCGTTCCAACACGGCAACTGGACGGCGCGGGCCCGGGCACCCTTGGAAAGGGTCACACCCAACATCTCGAGCACGATGCGCTGCACGTTGTTCTCAGGCTGTTCCTCGGTGAGGCCGAGCGAGTTCACCTGCATGCCGTACCGGAAGCGGCGCAGCTTCGGGTCGGTCACGCCGTACCGTTCGGCGCAGATGCGGTCCCACATCTCGGTGAACGCCCGCATCTTGCACATCTCTTCGACGAAACGGACGCCGGCGTCGATGAAGAACGATGTCCGTCCGACCACCTCGGCGAACTCGTCGTCGGGGACCTGACCCGACTCACGCACCGCGTCGAGCACCGCGATCGCGTTGGCGAGCCCGTAGGCGAGCTCCTGTACCGGCGTCGCGCCCGCCTCTTGGAGATGGTACGGGCACACGTTGATCGGATTCCACGACGGGACATGCTTGACCGTGAACGCGATCAGATCGACCGTGAGCCGCTTCGAAGCGTCAGGCGGGAAGATATACGTGCCGCGCGACAAGTACTCCTTCAAGATGTCGTTCTGCGTCGTTCCTGACAGCGTCGAGTACGCGACGCCCTGCTCGTCGGCGAGCGCGAGGTACATGCCGAGCAGCCACATCGCCGTCGCGTTGATCGTCATCGACGTGTTCATCTCGTCGAGCGGGATGCCGTCGAACAGCATGCGCATCTCGCCGAGGTGCGGCACCGGGACGCCGACCTTGCCGACTTCGCCGCTCGCGGCGGCATCGTCGGGGTCGTAGCCGGTCTGGGTCGGGAGATCGAACGCGACCGACAGCCCGGTCTGTCCCTTCGCGAGGTTCGTGCGGTACAGCTCGTTGGACGCACGCGCCGACGAATGCCCCGAATAGGTTCGGATCAGCCAGGGCCGGTCACGTGTGGGTTTGCCGGAGGCGTCTAGGTCCACCACGAGACCATTGTCGCTCTATTTGCGGTAATCGTAGAAACCGACGCGCGACTTGCGACCCAGACGCTCGGCCGACACCATCCGCCGCAGGATCGGTGCCGGCGCGTAGTTGGGGTCCTTGAACTCGCCGTACAGCGCCTCCAGGATCGAAAGGCTCGTGTCCAGACCGACGAGATCGAGCAGCTCGAGCGGCCCCATCGGGAAGTTGCAGCCGCCCTTCATCGCCGCGTCGATGTCGTCGCGGGTCGCGACGCCGGCGTCGAACAGTTTGGCGGCATTGTTGAGGTACGGGAACAGCAACGCGTTCACGATGAACCCGGCCTGGTCTTTCACCGCCACCGCGTTCTTGCCGCACGCCTGCGCGAACGCGGTGGCGTCAGCGACGGTCTCGTCGGATGACGTGATCGTCCGCACGATCTCGACGAGCGCCATCATCGGCGCCGGGTTGAAGAAATGCACCCCGCACACCCGGTCGGGCCGGCCGGTTTCCATCGCGAGCTCGATCACCGGAAGCGTCGACGTGTTCGTCGCCAGGATCGCATGATCGGCGCAGATCCGGTCGAGCTCGGTGAACAGATGTTTCTTCGCGGCGAGATCCTCGACGATCGACTCGAGCACGAGGTCGCAGTCCGCCAACTCGCCGAGATCGGTCACTGCCCGGACCCGAGCGAGCACCGCGTCACGTTCTGACGCGTCGAGCTTGGCCCGTTCGACCTGCTTGGCGAGCGACTTCTCGAGCCCGGCGAGCATCGCGTCGGCGGTGCTCTGCGCACGGCTGCGGAGCACGACTTCGATGCCGGCCTTCGCGGCAACTTCCGCGATGCCCGAGCCCATGATCCCCGAATCCACGATCCCGACCCGCTTGACCGCCATCGGTCCTCCTTCGCCCCCGTCGAACCCAAAAGGTTACCGGCGAGTAGGTCTGCGGGCCAGAGGCGGGCGCGGGACGGCGGGCCCGTAGGATCCGGTCGATGAAGCGGCCGACGGGAACCATCGCGTTGCTCGGCGGCGGCGAGTGGACCGAACCGTGCCGGGCGCTCGACAGTCGCCTGTTGCATCTGGCGGCCACCGACGACGTGTTGATCGTGCCGACCGCGGCCGCGTTCGAACATCCGCAGCGCACGGTCGAACACGCGACCGCTTGGTTCCGGGGCCTGGGTGCAACCGCCGCCGGTCTGGCGGTCCTGAATCGACGCGACGCCGAAGCCGACGAACACGTCGCGGCGATGCGCGTCGCGCGGTTCGTGTACATCGCCGACGGTTCGCCCTTGCATCTGCGTTCGGTCTTGAAAGGCAGCGCGCTGTTCGACGCAATGTGCTACGCGCACGGCCGCGGCGCGGTGATCGCGGCTTCGGGTGCGGGCGCGACCGTCGTGTGCGACCCGATGGTCGACCCGCGCGGCGGTGCCTACACCGTCGGTCTGGGCATGGTGCGCGGCGTGGCTGTGTTTCCCGATCACGCCGGAGCCGCCGACCATCGCCGAGAGCGATCACTCGAGCTCCAACCCGACGACGCGGTCCTCGTCGGGCTCGACCAACACACCGCGATCGTCCGCGAAACCTCGGGGCGCTGGAACGTGATCGGTCCCGGGCACGCAACCGTCTACCGCGGCGGACTTGCCGTCGCTGAACTCGCCGACGGCGGGATGGCCGACCTCGCAGAGGTCGTTACGACTCCGTGACCGTCACCGAGAACATGTACAGCGGCCGGGTCGGCGGCCCGTCGCCAGACCCCGCGAACGTCATGAGCTTCTGGACGACGTCGAAATTTTTGGTGACGGTGCCGAGGTCGGAATAGAGGTACGGCGGACCGCCGAGCTCCTTGGCGCCGGAAGGGCTCACCACCACGAAAAATTGTGAGCCGGTGGTCCCCGCGCCGGCGTTGGCCATCGCGACGCTGCCCTGTGCGTAGCCGCCGGTCGGCGGTTCGGTCGGAAGCGCATAACCGGGTCCGCCGGTCCCGTTGCCTTTGGGGTCACCGCCTTGGATGACGAAATTTTTGACGAGCCGCTGGAACGTCAACCCGTCATAAAAGTGGTGGTCGGCGAGGAACACGAAACTGTTCACGGTTTCGGGCGCGACCTTGGCGTCGAGCGTGATGTCGAACTCCCCGCACGTGGTGGACACGTGGGCGACGTAGGTTTTCGACCGGTCGATCGTCAACGCCGGGGACGCCTTGTACGACGGCTTGGTCGTCTTCGGCGGGACCGTCGTGACGCAGCCGGCGGGGAGCGTCGCCGCGGTCTTGGTGGTGGTCGTCGAAGCCGCCTTCTTGGACTTCCCGCCCCCCAAGCTGATGAGCACGATCACCCCGATGAAGACCACACCGACGATCCCGAACGTGATCGCGGACCGGATGCGCCGCTTGCGCTTCAAGGCCGCTTCCCGCTGCTCGCGCGCCGCTCGCGCGTTCTCTTTCTTGCGGGCTCGTTTGTCAGCGGCAGGCATGGCGGAGAATGTATCCGGGAAACTGTCGGGCGGGCGCGGGAGCCGCCGCTACCCTTGATTGCCGTGCTTGTCGTCCAGAAATACGGCGGTACCTCGGTCGCCGATCCCGACCGCATCCGAGCCGTCGCCGATCACATCGCCCGGACCCGTCGCGCCGGTGACGATGTCGTCGTCGTCGTGTCCGCCATGGGCAAGTCGACCGACGATCTCCTCCGGCTCGCGCGCGACGTCGCCGAGCATCCCGACGGACGAGAGCTCGACATGCTGTTGACTGCCGGCGAACGAATCTCGACCGCGCTGGTCTGTATGGCGGTCCAAGACCTGGATGTGCCGGCCATGTCGTTCACCGGTTCGCAGGCCGGGATCGTCACCGACACTGCCCACAACCGGGCGAAGATCATCGAGATCAAAGGCGACCGCATCCGAGACGCGCTCGCCGAAGGCAAGGTCGCGATCGTCGCCGGGTTCCAAGGAGTGTCGACCGCACGCGAGATCACGACACTCGGTCGGGGTGCCAGCGACCTCACCGCCGTCGCGCTCGCCGCCGCACTCGATGCGGAAGTGTGCGAGATCTACACCGACGTCGAAGGTGTGTACTCGGCCGATCCGCGCATCGTGTCGAAGGCCCGCAAGCTGCCCCGAGTGTCGTTCGACGAGATGCTCGAGATGGCGGCCACGGGCGGGCGGGTGCTGGCGTTGCGGTCGGTCGAGTTCGCACGGAATCACGACGTGCAAGTCCATGTCCGGTCGAGTTTCACCTGGGCGCCAGGTACCTGGGTCACCGAGGAGGATCCGTCGTTGACTTCGATGGAGCAGGCCATCATCTCGGGCGTCACGCACGACGCATCCGAAGCCAAGGTCACGATCGAGCAGGTTCCCGACCGTCCGGGAGTGGCGGCGACATGGTTCCGCGCGTTGGCTGACGCAGGCGTGAACGTCGACATGATTGTCCAGAATGTGTCGACCGCCGGCCGTACCGACATCTCGTTCACGGTTCCTCGCAGCGATCTCGCCCGAGCCGAGTCGTGCATGGACAAGATCGTCGTCGAAACCGAAGCCACCGGCTACCGCACCGACGCGCGCATCGGACGCGTCTCGCTCGTCGGTGCCGGCATGAAGACCAATCCTGGAGTCGCCGCGCAGATGTTCGAAGTGCTCGCAGCCGAAGGAATCAACATCGAGATGATCAGCACGTCGACGATCAGGATCTCGTGTGTCGTCGCCGAAGATGACGTAGAACCTGGCGTGCGGGCCTTGCACAGCGCGTTCGGGCTGGACGGAACGAGCTGAGATGAGCGACCACAACATGAGCGTCGGAGTGATGGGCGCGACCGGCCTGGTCGGCACCGAGATGTTACGCATCCTCGCGGAGCGTGCCTTCCCGGTGTCGGAGCTGCGCGTGTACGCATCGGAACGTTCAGCCGGCCGCAAGTTGCCGTTCGCGAACCGCGAGGTGGTCTGCGAGGTGTTGCGGCCCGGCTGCTTCGACGGTCTCGATCTCGTCATCGTCGACGTCGACGAGCCGCTCTCGGAGGAATGGTCGCCGCAGGCCGCGGCGAGCGGCGCACGCGTGATCGACAAGTCCTCGGCGTTCCGTATGGATCCCGACGTCCCGCTCGTGATCGCCGAAGTGAACCCTGACGATCTGCGTTGGTTGCCGAAAGGCATCGCGTCGTGTCCGAACTGCACGACGATGATCCCCGTGACCGCCCTCGCTCCGTTGCATCGCGCGGCGCGGATCGACCGGCTGGTCGTGTCGACGTATCAGTCGGTGTCGGGCGCCGGTCAGGTCGGCTTGCACGAACTCGACGCACAATGGACGAAGCTGTCCGGCCGCAGCGAGGAGCTCCGACGGGCGGGCACGCTCGACGGTCCGGTCGTGGACGGTGACGTGTGGTCGAAGCCGATCGCCGGCAACGTGATCCCGCTCGCCGGTTCGGTGAGAGAACAGGGTTACACGTCGGAGGAATGGAAGATGCTCTACGAAACCCGCAAGATCCTCCACGATGACGACATTCGCTGTTCGGTCACCTGTGTGCGCGTCCCGGTCTACGTCGGACACGCAGTGTCGGCCAACGTCCGCTTCCACCGTCCAATGTCGAAGGTCGAGGCGGTCGAATTGCTGCGCGACGCTCCCGGCGTGCGCCTCGTCGACGACGGCGACGGTGTCCCGACCCCACTCGACGCGGCGGGGATCGATCCGGTGCTCGTCGGCCGCGTGCGCGAGGACCCGTCGGAGCCGGGATCGTTGAACCTGTGGATCACCGGCGACAACCTGCGCAAAGGCGCCGCGCTCAACGGCGTACAGATGGCCGAGGTCATGCTCGCGCTGTGACCGACGCCACTCCAGTCGCGGCGGTGACGAACCGATCCTTCGTACGAGTGGACATCTCGAATCTCGCGACCAGCCCGTCGCTCCAATCGCTGCTCGCGGCTCCGTCAACGAGTCCAGCCTCGCCGACGTCGAGCCCGACCTCGCCGGCGTTGGAAGCCGCGAACCTGCTCGAAAGTTCAGAGTCGGAGCTGTTCAGCTCCATCACCGGCGCCTCGACCGGCCTGCCCGATCTGTCCGGTCTGGCCGCCACCGCCCAGGCGTACGCCCTCTACAAGAACCCGGCGATGCTCGAACAGCTCGCGGGTGGCGCAACACCGGCGAACGCGGCGTCGGGTGCGGCCAGCACCGGCGCGGTGTTCACGCCGCCGGCGTACTCGTTCAACCCCTTCGACGAGGCCTCGTGGTGGACGACGAACCCGAGCTCGTCGCTCGGAACCTCCGTCGACGTCTCCGCGTAACGACCCGGCTCGCAACGTCGCCGTCCATCGACGACGTGTCGCGACTGACTTGACTAGTGCCGCGACCGGAAACGTTTGCGCTGTTTGATGGTCGCCCATCGAGCAGCCAAAAAGGGGTGCAGATCGCCGATTCGGTCGGCGTCGGCCAAGCCTCTCGACTGGTCGGTCGAGACGCGAGACGGATTGTTACGCGCTCCTCGGACGAGTCTGCTTAGAAGATGAAAGGGACGAGCATTTTGGACGAACGCCGATAGGCCGGGTAGGTGTCGGGGAACTGCGTGGTCAGGTTGCGCTCCTCGACAGTCGCGCTGTAGACGAAGTACACCCCGGCCAAGGCCACGGCGATTAGCCACTGCCAGCTCAGCGCCACCGCAGTGCCGACGCCCGCGAGCAGTACGCCAGAGTAGATGGGGTGGCGGACCAGGCGGTAGGGGCCGCTAGTCACCAACTCGGGTTCGTTCTTTTGCGACATCGGCGTGCCCCAGTTCCGCCCGATGTGTACGCGGGCCCAGATGGCGAACCCCAAGCCGACAGCGAAGAAAATGAGCCCAAGGCCAGCGCGCCATGGATCGGAGTTGAGGCCGTGACCTCGGAAGGCCCCTAAGCGAACCAAGACGATCGCTAGGACGAGGATCACCGGCCTGATACGCAACTCGCGGGACCAAGCCAAGCGCCCCCTTTTCATGGAGAAGGCGGCTACGAGCCAGTAGATCCAGAACGCTGCCCACCCGATGGCGAAGACGAGATCGACTGCGTGCATGCGAGTCAGCCTTCCATCAGGGCGTGGTGGTGCGCCACGAGGAACCATCGGGACCAGGCGGAACGTTGCTGGTCGCGGCACTCGCGGCGCACGGTTGGACGTCGCGCCACGGTTCGCCAAGACCGCCGTGCCCGCCTCCCACGTTCGCGACGACCGACACCGCAGACGCACGGTTGCCCGACATCGCTGCTGACCCGACCGTCGATGCGACGGCCGGATGCCGACCGGCGGGTCCGCGCCGCTAGCGTGAGCCCGTGGACGGGCGCACAGCGGTCGGTCGAGCCGCACGCGGCTCCGCCGGTCGCGGCGCGGCACTGGTCGCCGTCGTGGTCGCCGTGGTCGTCTTGTCGGCCGCGCCCGCGTCGGCGCATACGGCTGCCGGGCCGCGGCCCACCAACTACCTGACGGTCCTCGGGTCGATCTCGCCGCCCATCCCGGGTGTCACGGTGCATGTCGTCGAACTCGGCAACAAGCTCCAGCTCACGAACCGGACCCCCGTCGATATCATCATCCTCGGCTACGACGAAGAGCCGTACCTGAAGGTCGGCCCGAGCGGCTACTACGAGAACCTGCGTTCGCCGGCGACATATCTCAATCGCACCCGTACGGGCACGACACCGGTTCCTGCGATCGCGATCGGGACGGGCGCGTCGACGCCGCCGCTGTGGCATCGCATCTCAGGCGCGCACACCGCGATCTGGCACGACCACCGCATCCACTGGATGGGTTTGTCTCCACCGGCCGACGTGCGACACGACGAAGGTGCATTCCATGTCGTCATCCCGCAGTGGACGGTCGTGTTTCGTTACCAGACCCAGACCGTGGCCGTGCAGGGACGTCTCGACTGGGTTCCAGGACCGAGCGGCTGGCCGTGGGCGCCGTTCGTGCTCGCATGGTTTTTGGCCGGCCTGTTCGTGGCGCGCTCGCGTCGCAGTCGCGTCACCGTCGCGTCGCTGGTCGGGCTGGTCGGCGTCGACTTGGCGCACACGATCACGGCGGAGGTCGCACGTGCCGGATCGCAGCTGACCAAGACGGTGCAGTTCTTCGGCGACAACTTCGTGTCGATCTTCGTGTGGATCGCGGCCGGGATCACGATCTGGGGTGTGCGACGCCGCCGTATCGAGGCGCTGTACGGGATGCTGCTCGTCGGTGCGATGGTCGGCACCGTCAGCGGTATCACCGACCTCTCCTACTTGTGGAAGTCGCAGCTGCCGACGATCGGCCCCCATCTTGTGGCCCGGGCCGAGGTCGCGACCGCCTTGGGGCTCGGGCTCGGGCTGGCGGCAGGTGCGCTGATCGCGTTGCGCCGCGCGACGCCGCACCTCCCGACGCGACATGAACGCGATCCACATTGGCTCGAACGACTCGTCGTCGGCCTCGACGACACCCAGGTCGCGCTCGAATGCGAACGTCTCGCGGCTGGCGAGGTGGTCCCGCTCGCGTTGAGGGATCTCGCCGACCGTCTGGTCGTGCTCGCACCCGACCTCGGGTCGGATGCGCTCGTGTTCGTCGTCCTCGCCGAAGACGAGATCGGCTCGCATGTGTGGAGCATCACCGCAGCTTCGATCGGCTCGGACGGGCTGCGCGTGCAGCGGGGGAGGCCGGCGCCGGCCCGCGCCGAGTTCCACATCACGTTCCCCGCGTTCGTGTCCGTGCTGGCCGGGACGGCCAGTCTCGACCGCGCGGTGGAGGCCGGACGGCTCGACATTTCGGGCGACCCGACGTTCGTTGCCGCAGTGAGGTCCCATCTCACGCCGGCCGGGTTGCCCGATGCCAGATTGGCGCAGCCGATCAGTACCGTGGCACCCGATGCGTAGACACACGATCGTTCCCCTCACACTGGCGGCCGTTCTCGCGCTCGGTGCGTGCAGCGGCGGCGGAAGTGGCAAAGCTGCGACGACCACACCGCCCACCGCGGTGCAGCTGTCTTCGTCGACGTGGGAGGTGGCCAAACCCACTCCGTCAACGTCGGCGCAGATGGTGTGCCAGAAAGAAGCACGCGAGGAAATCGCATCCTCGCTCGGAGTGACCGAGACGCGTGTCACCGCACCCACATGGGACGTGGCCGACCACCTGTACTCCTGCACCTACGTATATCCGCGAGGGACCATCACCCTGTCGGTCAAGGAAATGTCGAACGAGGCCGAAACCACCGCATATTTCGACGGCATCGAACAGAAGTACGGCACCACCCAACCGTTGGACGGGCTCGGCCAAGGCGCGGAGATCCTGCAGAACAGCGACGTCGTCGTGCGCAAGGATTACAAAGTTCTCCTCGTCGACGTCCAGGACATTCCCGCCAACTTCATTCCCCTCATGGGACGCTCCGACGTCGCGACCAACATTGCGGCGGTGATCATGGGCTGCTGGTCGGGCCAGTGATCTCGTAGATCGTGCCGTCGGCCCAGTCGCCGATGAGCAGGTCGCCGGTTCCGGTCAGGGTCACGGCCACCGGGTTTTGTATGCCGGTCACCAACGTCGACACATGGCCGCGGTAGCGCGTGCCGTGTCGGTCGAGCGACACGCGCATCACCGTGTTCTTGGCCCATTCTGCGACGAGCGCGCTCGTCCCGACGGCCGAACCGAGCTGCCCGGTGACGATCGCGATGCCGGCTACGGCGCCATGCTTGTCGAGCACCGCGATCGGCTGCGGCACCCCCACACAAGACGGACCGCCCTGCCCGTAACAGTTCGGAGACTTCCAGTTCTGTCCGGCATCGACGAGCGCCAACCAGTCGCCCGGCGTGCGTGACCCGAGGTCGTCGCGCTGGTTCATGGTCACCAGCAAATCGCTCGTGCCCGGGTAGTACTCGAGCCCGACCGGCGCTCGTATCCCACCGGCGTAGACCCGAAGGTCGGTGCCGTCAGGCCGGAACGACACGATCGCCGCCGACAGCTTCGAGGTGGGGGTGCAATGGTCGCAGGGCGCGCTGATACCCAACAGCATCCGGCCGTCGGGGGCGAGCACCAGATTGTTGGACTCCCCGACCTTGGCGGGCAACGTCAGGATCTTGCGGCGGGTCGCGAACGTCCTGCCGCGCAGATCGCTGAACGCGTCGACGCGATCCCTCGACGCGACATACAGCGTGTTGCGGTACCAGACCAGCCCGAGCGGCGTGTGCAGGTTCGCGACAACTTCGACGGGTCGCGCGCCACGTTCGGCGACGAGGTACACGCCATCTTTTCCCGTATCGGTGTCGTCCGCGGTCGCGAGCCACAACCGGCCCTGCGCATCGAACGCGAACGCCGCGACCTTCGCCGGCCCGTCGGCGTACACGGTGGCGTGCAGGCCTTCGGGTCCCGAAAGTCCGGCGCCGATCGAGACGAGCTTCGGTGACGCAGAACCGCACGCTGCGAGCACGGCCGCCGCGGCCGCGAACACGGCGAGACGTGATCGCACGACGGCTCTAGTACGTGAACGACGCTGAATGGTTCCCGGCGCAGATCGCGTCGGTGCCGGTGACGTTGCGGGTCCGCGATCCCTTGGGCACGATCACCACCGCCGACTTCGCGCTCGCCGACACGACGGTCGCAGCCCTCGACCCGAAGTCGATCGTCGCTTTTTCGAGACCGATGCCGTGGACGGTGACGCGGCTGCCGGCCTTGCCGTGGGTCGGCGACATGCTGGTGATCTCAGGACATGCCAAACCGGATGTGAGCGGCGTTCCGAAGCCGCTGGCAAGGTCGAAACCCGACGTGGTCTGGTAGCTCCCGCCGTGTGTACGCGTCAGATCGTTGCTGCCCGGCTTCTCGACCCGGAACGTGTTCCAGTTGATGCCGGTATCCACATCGGTCAGCGCCGTACCGTAGACGTGCGTTGCGGCGAGCGCGCCCAGCTTGGGCGCGAGGTCGCCGATCCTGCCGTTCTTGGATCCTTGGTCGATGTCGGCGGCGATCCCGGCCAGTGTCGGCGCCGCGACGCTGGTGCCGCCCACCGCGACCCATCCCGAGTCGAAGAACGTCTCGAAGACGCCGGCGTTCGCGGAGATGTCAGGCACCTCACGACACGTCGAGCAGGCCGCGTTCGCCGCCAGCGGCTGCCAGGCCGGACGCCGGTACTGCTTCGACAGGCCGCCGCCACTGGCGCCCCCGCCGGCCTGCGCGCACGACACGCCGACTTCACCTTCGCAGTCGTTCCAGACCGGTTCGACGCCGGGCGCCACGAGCGACGTTCCACCGACGCCCGTCACGAACGGGTCGTCGGCGGGATGGTCGACGTCGAGGGATTCGCTGGTCGCGCTCGTGGTGCCATCGAAGCAGCCTTCCGAACCGGAGTCGCCGGACGCCGCGAACACGCTCTGACCCTGCGCGGCCGCCTGTTCGAACACGGTGTGCATCGCGCCGATGAAGTTGCCGGACGCTGCGACGTCTGTCTCGCAGTCCCCCCAACTTGTCGACACCACCTGCGCCCGGTCGTCGGTCACGATCCTGTTGTACACGTCGTACTCGCCGACGCCGGTGTTCGGCGCTTCGTACGACACGATCGACGCGCCCGGAGCCTGGGCGGCGGCTTGCTGTATGTCGATCTCGGCTTCCAAGGTGCCGTCAGGGTTGTTCGGCGCGCCGCCGTTGATCGGTTCGACCGACACCCGGTTGTGAAGACCGAAACATGACAAGAAGCTGTTGGTGTCGGTCGCGACGCTCGGCGCGAACTCGACCAACGCGATCGTTTTCTTCTCACCGGTCAAGCCGGCCGAGAACAAGTTGTTGACGCCGTAGAAGCTCCCAATCTGTTCTGGTGTCCAGAACTTGTTTCCGGCGAAGTTCTGCACTGTTGCGCAACCGTTCGACACGACCGCCGAGGCGGCCGCGGTCGCACGCGACGGCAGGCGCTCACCGCGGGTGCTGTCCCCGTCGGCGGTCTCGAGCGACGTGTGAAGCCGAACCGTGTCCGACAAGCCGACGATGCTCGTGATGTCGTCGGCAACCGCGCGAGGAACCAACGGCGCGGCGGAAGCGATGTAGCCGGACGCCGCACCGAGCCGGTAGCGGAAAAACGAGACGCTCAACGCGCGGGCGACGTGCTCGGCGTCGCCGCTGGCGTGGATGGCCATGCCCTGCAAGCTCGTGTCGTCAAGGCCCTGTCGGTGCAACCATGAGGTCACGTCGTCGATCTGGGCGCGGGTCGGGCCGAACTCGGCGTCGAACTGGCCGGGTGCGAGCCACTTCTCGTACTGCGGTGACGCCGGGTCGTAGAGATCGGCGAGCAACGCCGACAGGCGATCGGTGTGCGTGGGACGGAGCGCGACCGTGATCGTGAGCTGTGTGTCGGACGGCAACATCCCGAGCCGCGACGCGCCCGCGGGAACCTGCGGTGCGAGCGTCGCGAGCCGCACCGCGTCCTGGCCGGCCGGAACGGTCACGGCCGAGGTACCGGCCGCGAACGCCGGAACGGGAACCGTGAACAGCCCGATAAGCGCAAGGCCCGCTATCGCGTGCGTGCGTCTCATCCTCAGCCCCACGATCTTGCCCGAACCAGCGTCATGCCGCCGGTATCAAACCATTTCACACGACTTCGGTCCACGCGGCACGCGCCACAGACACGTCATGACCGATTCTTGACCAAACGCTTCCGACGTTGCGCCGAACCGAAATGCTGGACGGTCGCACCGACGACGGCGAGAGCATCGGCATCGCGCGGTCCCGACCTGACCCTCCCACTTCCCGCGATCCGCAGCCGATCCTGTCCGCATCACCCGCACCGACGCCGACCAGGCCTGCCGGAACCCCGAACCTCTTTCGGGACGTGTCGAATGATCGGTTCCGGTTCGGCACTCGAGGGTGCCGGCTGGACCGTGGTCGAACCATGTCGCAGGTTTCGCATCCTGTCGTGAAACCGCGACCCCACGGCCGGGCCGGTCTCACCGGCCGGGCCGACGCGCTCGCCTGCCGAGCCGACGACGACGTCTGTCTAGGTCGCCTTGGCGACCGCGAAGTCGCCTTGACCTTGACCGGTGGTTTGACCGGGCGCGGTGTCGCCGCTGAACAGATAGAGCGGCTTGCCGTTCGCGGCGAGTTGTTTCGTCCCGTCGGCGCGGGTGATGGTCGTGAACGTCGACGCGCTCAGGCCCGGCCCGTACGACGGTGTCCCCGTCACCGCCAGCGGCGGCCAGACCGACGCGCACGGGCCGGTGCAGGAACTCTTCCCGGGCTTGTCCTTGGTGTACGTATACAACGTCATCCCCGTGCTGTTGACCAGCACCTTGCCGAGCTTGGTGGTCGAGATCGCGACCGTCGCGTGCGCCGCCGCAGGTGCCGTCGTCGTCGTCGAGGCGGTCTTCGAGCTGCTCGAACAGCCCGCGAGGGCCGCAGCCGTGATGGCCGCGACCGCGACGTACCGAACATGGGATCGGCGCATGGGTTCCTCTTCGATCGTGGGGAAGGCCGACGGGCGTCGCCGCATCGGTCGTGTTCGCTGGCGTCCGGATGGACGCAGATCAGGTGTCGTCTTCGGAGTTGTCGGGGTTGGGTGGGTGGCTGTCGACGTACTGCATCGACGCCCACGGGATCGCAGTGGGTTGCAGGTTCAGGTGGGTCGGTGCGGCGCGCGGGCTGCTGGTCGTTTCGGTCAGGGTGGTATTCGTGCAATCGGGCATGGTGAACGTGAAACTGTGGCAGAAGTCGTAGGCGGCGGCGTCGGTGTGGTTGAGGGGGGCGAGTCCCCAGTTATGTTCGACGAACGCGAGCATCGAGTCGAACGAAGCTTGGGTGTGATCGACGAATGATGCTTTGGCCTGCGGGCTGACGATGACCATCGGAAGTCGGATCCCGAGACCCGATCCAGGCGGTGGGGCGACATGATCGTAGAAACAGCCGCAGTCGTCGTAGGTGATGAAGATGACCGTCGATTGCCATTGGGCCGGCGGTCCGTTCATGACATCGTCGACGAGGCCTGCAAGGTAGTTGTCGCCTTGGACCATGGACACGCCGTTGTGTTGGCTGAGCGCATAGTTGGGAACGACGACAGAGAAGGCGGGGAGTTTGCCGGCGGCGGCGTCGTTCGCGAACGCGAATCTTTGGACCCAGCTCGGGTCCGGATGGTTGTGGTTGTTGGGGTCGTAGATACATTCCGCGAAGTACGGGCAGATCGACCAGATGTATCCGGTGTCGGAGGTGTGGGTGTCGGTGTAGAGCTTCCAGGTCAGGCCGGCGCTGGTGAGCCGGTCCATGATGGTGGGGACCGGCGTGACGGGCGATGTCCGGTACGGGCCGTAGCCGTCGGGGCGGGGCACACATGACGGGACCATGATGTACGGCACGACCGGGTCGGTGGGGTCGCGCCACGGTTCGTCGGTGCGGCTGTCGCAACCCC
>Ga0182024_10002420_pt1 | contig 46272 bp, 32 predicted proteins | sample P32metaG_FD_120480 | JGI IMG/M metagenome (GOLD analysis project Ga0182024, IMG submission 120480) | Permafrost microbial communities from Stordalen Mire, Sweden - P3-2 metaG (Illumina Assembly) | ecosystem: Environmental > Terrestrial > Soil > Wetlands > Permafrost | place: Sweden: Stordalen... | reverse complement strand
GCAGCAGGTTTGCGGTTCTTCAATCGACATTCAGCAATCAACAATGATCAACGAGCAATTCCCCTGCAGCCCAAGTTCCCATCCTTTATATTGATCTCAGAATGGAAAATCAGTCGCAAGTGATTGTGCGTCCGGCGCGCAACGTCCGCGGCAGCGTGCGGCTGCCCGGCGACAAATCAATTTCTCATCGCTATGCCATGCTGGCGGGAATTGCTGAGGGCTCGTCCCGGCTGGAAAATTATTCGACCGGAGCGGACTGTGCCAGCACTCTGGCTTGCATGCGTTCGCTCGGCGTCGAGTGGAAGCGCAAAGACGGCGCTGAAAACGCAATCGAAGTTAAGGGATGCGGCCTGGCGCTGGCCGTACCTGCTGGTCCGCTCGATTGCGGCAACTCCGGCTCAACCATGCGCATGTTGAGCGGCATTCTGGCGGGGCAAAACTTTACCAGTGAAATGGTGGGCGACGAGTCGCTCTCGCGCCGTCCCATGCAGCGCATTATCAAGCCGCTTTCAGCCATGGGCGCGCAAATCGGCTCGCAGCAGGGCAGGCCGCCGTTGCGCATCACTGGCTCCGCGCTTCAAGCCATCGACTACACGATGCCGGTCACTAGCGCCCAGGTGAAATCGTGCCTGCTGTTCGCCGGGCTCTTCGCGAAGTGCGAGAGTCGAATCGAAGAGCCTCTGCGCACGCGTGACCATGGCGAATTGGCGCTGCGCGCCTTCGGCGCTGAACTGAGTTGCCGCTCTAAAGGGCAGGGAAGCGAAATTCGCATTCGCGGCGGCCAGCGCTTGCGGGGTATTGAGGCGCGCATTCCCGGCGATCTTTCCAGTGCGGCATTTTTTCTCTGCGCCTCCGCGCTATTCCCCGGTTCGCGGTTGACTCTGCCCGATTTATTGATGAACCCCACACGCGCTCGACTTCTCGAAATTCTCATGCAGATCGGACTTCGCATTTCTGTAACCCAGCTCGACGAAATTCATGGCGAGATGGCAGGAACGCTGGAAGTGGAAGGGGGCGCACTCAAAGGCGCCACAATCGCCGGCGGCGACTCCGCGGCGCTGATCGACGAAATTCCCGTGCTCGCTGCCATCGCTCCTTACACCGAGCAGGGAATTGAGATTCGCGATGCGAAGGAACTACGCGTGAAGGAATCGGATCGCATTGCCGCCGTGGCAACCAACCTACGCCGCATGGGCGCGCAAGTGGAAGAACGCGAAGATGGTCTCCGGATTCCCGGATGCCAAATTCTTCACGGCGCGGAACTCGATTCCTTTGGCGATCACCGCATCGCCATGGCGTTCGCGGTCGCGGCGTTGCGCGCGCATGGAGAAACCTTGATTCGCGGCGCGGAATCAGCCGCAATCTCCTATCCCGAATTCTTTTCCGTTTTGCAGCAAATCACGGAGCCATCATGAATTGCCATCGTGAGTTGCAAATAATTCGCTGCAAGCAGGCTTGAACCAGCGCTAACCTCAAAGGTAACTTCAGGGCTATTACCGCTGTGACCTGGCTTCTCCCTCCAGACTATAGAAAATAGCAGGAGCCGAGCGCCTGTCTGGCTCGGCTCAACTTTCATCCACTCGACATTTTTCTGGGGGAACCTTAATGCGCTTTCGGTTAATGCTGTGCGTCATGCTGGGGCTGGCGTCAGTGGCTTATGCCAAGGATCTCAAACCGTATCAAGGCGGAAAGCTTCTGCAGATGGATTCGGTGAAATGCGGCGTGGCTGACAAAGACGCTGCAAATTTCGCGGGCGAAATGCTGGGCACGGACTCCAACAACAAAAAGACCCAGGAACTGCTTTGTCAGGAATATGTGTTGCAGGCGGAGAAAGTGGTTTATCGCATTCGGCCGCGCGACGAGAAACATCCCGTGCTGCTGCCCGTCGGCGAACAGGCACAGTTTCGTTTGCAGAAAGATAAAATGTTGTTGCGCGTCGAAGATCTCGACAGCAAAGACCGCGAGTATATCGTCGTCTCCATGACGCCGCGTGCGGAGAACAGCACCGCGGATGCGACGCCTTCGCGCGTGAATCACTTGCAATAACAAAACATAAGCCAACGGAAAAATCCCGCGCAAAGCCTTATTCTGCGCGGGTTTTCCCGTGCTCGACTCTCAGTGTTTCCACTACTGCTCTACAGTGTTTTGCCGAGACCCACTCGACTCAACCGTAGGCGCGGGCAATTTGCGCAACCCTGCGCGCGAAGATTCGCATCCATACCTGTACCTGCCGCTCTGCCTCCGCTCCTTCTCCGCTTTGAGCGGGAGACGTGTGCGAGGGCAAAAATCAACTAGGAGTAAATAAAATGAAACGCAGTCTCGGATTTCTGATCGCGTCGATGTTCCTGGCCGTGCCCATGCTCATGGCACAAGATATGGATCATGTCGAGGTCGGTGCCTTTGTCGACTACTTCCGGCTTAGCAACAATGCCGCGCCTGTCAGCAACTTCTTTGGCGTAGGCGGACGCGGGGCCTTCAATATCAATCCCGATGTGCAAATAGAAGCCGAGATGGCTTACGATTTCAAGCGCAACTACACCAGCACTTTCTCCAACGGCATCACCACCACTACGGTGAACTCCAATTTCCGAACCTTGCACGGATTTTTCGGACCGAAATTCCAGACGGGCTCGGGAGCAGTTCGGGTCTTTGTGACCGGCAAAGTTGGATTCGACAACTTCAGCGTTAATAATCAGAGTGCGCAAATCGGCTTCACCAATACGGTCGGCCTTACCAACGGCGCAACCTACTTCGCCGTCTATCCGGGCGGCGGAATCGAAGCGTTTTTGGGTCCGATCGGCTTGCGTGCCGAAATTGGCGACGATATTTACTTCAATAGCGGGGCCCACAACAATATGCGGGTTACCTTTGGTCCGCAATTGCGCTTTTAATTGACGCCTCCAAAGTACGCGCCTGGCGGCCTTTCTGAGCCGCCAGGTTTCTTATTTTCTTCTTTCCAACTTGCGATAACACGCTGTTTCCGCGGCTGCGCGTATGGTAAAGTATTGCCCACCGCAAGGCATGCTGTTTCGCCCTGCAGACACTCACGTTACGCGTTCAAAGGAGTATCCATGACCACACTTGGCGATCTCGTGAAAGACCGCAAGCTCTATTCCATTGAGTCCACGCGTAGCGTCCTGGATGCGGCGCGTTTTATGATGGAACACAATATTGGAGCTCTGCCCGTGCTGCGAAACGGGCAACTGGCAGGCATCTTGTCTGAGCGTGACGTCATGAATCGCGTGGTCGCCGTGGGTCGCACTCCTGGAACGACTGCCGTATCAGAGGTGATGACGGCGAATCCGCGCGCAGTCTCAGCCCATGAGAGCGTGGAGGAGTGTCTGTTTATTATGCGAGAGTTCGGCTTTCGCCATCTGCCCATCGTCGATGGAAACAATTTGAAGGGTCTCGTATCGCTGCGCGATATTCTCATGCACCAGGCAGCCGAGATCGAGCGCCAGGCGCGAAAAGCCGCATCGTAGGATGCAGACGTCAGACCTTGGGCCTCGGACGTTTAGTGTCCATCGAATCTCACCGCTGTATAGAAGGTCCGAAGTCTGAGGCCCGTAGCCGGTCTTTCATTCCCTTCGCCGGAGCATTTCTTCTCCGGGCTTGGGTGGAAGCTTGAACGGGAATTCGAATATTTTTCCTGCGATCGGCACGCGCAGGATGAACTCTTCCGGCTTTTTCCATCCGCTAATCCATTTGCTTTGCGTGCTGAATAGTACCCATCCGCTCGTTTCTGAATTGTTCGCACTCAACTGCGTCGGCCGCAGACTATTTTTTCCCAGAAATTCCTGGAGTTCGGCCACGTCTTTTTGGAACGCTCGCATGTACGCTTCCCGTTCCTCTTTCTGCTCCGGATGTTTTTTCAGTTCGCGCGCAGTTTCGCGGTCCAACTCGTCGGCATCATTCTGCACTTTCTGAGAGAACCCGTTCGGATCCAGCGCAGGTTGGATCGTCTGGAAATGCCGCACGAATTCCAGGGAAATATCTTCCACAACCAGATCTAGCGTTGCCTGGCCTTTGTAGCGCAAGGTTAGCAATACCGCGAAGAAGGGTTCGTGCCGTCGATGAACTTTCTCCAGTTCCTGGGAATCGACAGCAACAGTAATTCGCAGATCCTCATACTGCAGACCGTAGTAGAAGCGGCCATCGTCGCTGCGCGAAAACGTGCAGCCCGGCCGCGCTTCATCCCAGCGTACGACGGGAATTCTTGATTTTTCCTTCCACGCTGCAGAAGCAGATTTTGCCGGCAGCAGAAAAGGAATCGTCAACGCAAAAAGAAAAACAAGTATCGTTCTCAGCCCGCGTGGCCTGCACTGGCGAAACGTGGCCATCGGCTCAGAGCGTCGGAGAAGTTACCGTCAGAGTGACCGTGGGATTCGTGCTGTTGCTGGAAGAGGTGTTACTCGAAACGTTGCCATCGGCGTCGACCCCAATTACCGTGAACGAGTACGTGTTGTTGGGAGTTACTCCCTGTAAAGCTTCAGTATGTGGAACCGTATTGGTGCACGCGGGCAGCAGGAAAAAAGATCCGGCCATTATAAAAAGAGCCAGCAGCCCCCAGGCCTTCCGCGACCGCTTTCCGCCCGCTGCGCCCAAGCCCGCCATCACCAACATTGGCAAGGGCAGCCACAGCGCGTAGAACATTCGCGGGGGCGAGGCGGCGGCAATGTTTTGAGGCCCGGGAACAGTAATCGTGAGCGTCGACGTCGCCGGAGATCCATTCACTGGCAGACTGCTCAAGCCCGGCGGATACGAAAACGAACATATTGGAGGATAAGTAACCAGCGGAGTGATCGAAGCGCACGACAGTGTAATTCCCTGTTTCGGCCAGCCCGGACTCATATACCCATTAATCGGAGTGATCAGGATTACTCCCTGGGCTCCGTTGCCCGCCGGCACGCTGCTCGGCACCACCGGGCTTTGCACCGTAATCGTGAATTGAGGCGTAACCGCAAGCACCGTCAGACTTTCCGACGGCGTGGTGTGAGTTGTGGAGGGACCAGTGCCGGTGATCGTAATGTTGTAACTTGCGGGTGTCGTCAATGCAACCGTTGTGATCGTGACCGTTGCGCCTGCCGGGGGAGTGACGGTCGCGGGACTAACCGTGCAAACTGGATCGGAGGTCGTGGGCTGGTTCGACGCAACCGTGCAGCCTAGACTGACAGTACCGCTGAAACCATTAAGGGTTCCAATCGTAATATTCGAAGATGACGTGCCAGTCGGGGCAACCGCATCCGGGGAAAACGGCGCGGCCACCAGCGTGAAATCCGCTTGCGCATTGGCCGATGGCGGCAACGTCAGCAAAGCTGCGCCCAGGCACAAAGCAATACTCACGGCGTGCCAGATTCGGATTCTTAATTTGCGACTTGCCAGCCGGGATTGCGGTGATTGGGATTTCAACATGAGCCAATTCAAATATCTTCGATTCACAAGGCAACCTAAAGGCTGCCCGTCAGCGCCAGCGGATGTTTCAGCAAAATCGCTCAAAATGAGATCAACCGGCCATACCACTTCAGCCAAGCAAAGCGCCGCCTCGACATTTTATCGCAGGCATTTCACCGAGACTACGCCGTCTGTCGCCAACCTTGCCGCGGAATCTTTTATACTACCATCCTGCGGCAGCGAGTCGCCGGTTTGACGGAAGTAGGTTATTAATGTGGGGACAGCCGCCCTCGGCTGTCCGTCGAGCAATGCTCGACGATTTTTGTTTGGGAAGTGAGGTAGAGACAGGCATCGGACCTGCGGTCCGAAGGACAGCCGGGGGCGGCTGTCCCTACATAGCGCTGCCCAGGGCTATTCGACAGTTAGTGTGAGCGAGGCGGTTGCAACGTTCGATCCACTAGTCCCGGTGACTGTAATGGTGTAGGGGCCCGTGGGTGTGCCATTGTCCGTTCCACCACCACCACCGCCGCCACCGCTGCTGCTACTGCTGCACGCCGGCATCAGGATTAACGAGAAGAGCAACATGCCGAGCATCAGAAAACCAAACAATTTCTTTCGGCGTCTCCCGCCCGAGCCGAAGCCCGCGCCCAACAACGTGATTCCGGCGATCGGCATCAGCAGCGCGTAAGCGATGCCCGAGGAGTGCCGGTTCGATGGACGCTCCAGCATCGCAGTGGATGCAGTCGTGGCCAAGTTCAACGTGGCCGTCGCAGTGGCGTTGGCCGCCGGAGTTATCGGCGTGCTCGGCGTGAAAGAACACGTCGGCGCCTTGGGAACCACCGGAGCGACCGAGCAAGCAAGCGTTACGGGAGAGCTGAACCCGAGCACGGAAGTCACGGTAACGGTCGCCGTCGCGGAAACGCCGGGACTCCCAGAAGCCGGGGACAGGGCTCCAGTCGCCAGCGTGAAACTCGCCAGCGAATACTTGGCCACGAAAGCGTCGAAACTGCCTCCTCCAAAGCTGGTCTGGTAGGCGCCCGTGGTTGCGGGAAAACTGCCAGTGGGGGACGCCGTGTTGCCGGTCACGTAGAGATTCGCGCCCGCACTGTCAACCGCGATCGCTCCTACTGGACTGAAGCTCGGTCCCGTCGACGCGGAATCCTCATCCTGCGATCCGCCCAGGTAGGTCGAAATCATCAGTTGCGATCCGGCGGGGTTAATCTCAGCTATAAATGCATCATTTCCGCCGCCCAACTTCGGCTGAGTCGCGTTGGAAGTCAGCGGGAAGTCAGAAGATGCCGTCTGCCCCGTCACGTAGACATTTTTGTTTCCGTCGACGGCGATTCCCGCTGCCGCGTCGGCTTCGCTGCCGCCCAAATAGGTCGAATACAACAACGCGCTACCCGCCGGATTCAGCGCCGTCACGAAAGCATCCTGCACCCCGCCGAATTTGGACTGGATCGGATTTTTGGTAGGGAAGTCGCTCGACTGCGTGAGTCCGGTTACATAGGCGTTACTCGCGGAATCCACTGCGATGCCCAGGCCCTGATCGTCGCCTGTGCCGCCAAGGAATGTGGAATAAACAAAGCCGCTGCCGTCAGCCTTCACAACGGAAACGAATGCGTCGTATATGCCGCCGTTGCAGTTTGCGGCGGTACCGCAGGTAGCCTGAAACACGCCCGTGGTCGTTGGGAAACTGGGATTCTGCGTGGCTCCGGTTACATAAGCGTTATTCGAAGAATCGACTGCGACCGAGGATGCGTAATCGCCCGAACTGCCGCCCAGGTAAGTCGAATACAGCAGCGCGCTGCCCGAGGCGTTTAGCTTGGTAACGAAACCGTCAGAAGTAGAGATCAGAGTGTGCTGAATTGGCGAAGTAGTGGTCCCCGGGAAATTCGTTGAGCCCGTGAGGCCGACGACAAAAGTGTCACCCGACCCGTCCGTGGCCAGTGCGATTCCCAGAGCATAATCCACGCTGCTGCCGCCCAAGTACGTGGAGTAGGTTAGCGAACCTCCCGAGGACGCGAGTTCAAAGACAAACGCATCCAGGCCACCGCTGACGCCTCCAGCCGTTTTTTGAAACGCGCTCGACGTGACCGGAAAGTTCGACGACGCCGTTCCGCCGGCCACATAAGCGTCGCCTGACGCATCCACGGCAATCGCATTTCCGCTGTCATTGCCGCTGCCGCCAACGTAAGTGGAATACTCCAGCGACGATCCGTCAGCCGAGACCTTGGTGACGAATACGTCAAAACCGCCACCGTAGGTTGAAGCCGTTGTTCCAGGAAAATTCGTGGATGCTGTCTGCCCGGTGACGTAGGCGTTGCCGCTGCTATCGACGGCGATGCCGAAACCGTCATCCTCGGCGGTGCCGCCCAGATACGTCGCGTAGCTGACCGACGGATCAATCACCAGTTCGCGGCTGTGATCATAGCTTCCCAATTCAAAGCTCACCTGATTTCGTGAACGCAAAACAAAGCGCGCATCTACAGGCTGTCGCGATCCATCTTTCTGCTGATATGCAACCGGCTTGTGCAGCATCACATCGCCCGCGGTGGACGCCAGAATCAAATTTCCCGAAGGGTCGGTAACAATTCTGATCGTGCCCCCCACTTCGAACCGGATCGGCTCCGGCCGGGCGCCAGGAGCGACAATGAAATCAAATTCCAGTTTTTTCTGCACTCCGTAGAATGCCAGCGTCACTCCGGGATAAGCCTCGCGATAGGAAACGCGGCCGTATTGAGGAACATTCGCGTGCCATTGGCGGCGATCGTTGCCGATGAAGTAATTGCTATGGCCTGGCAGCTTGTCTTCCGCGACGATCAGCGATTGCCGATTCGCGTCCACCAGGTGCATCTGTATCGTGGCGCTCCGGTCTTTGTCCGTGTTTGCGTCTGTGTTTGCGTCTGCGTCGGCGCGGACTGCGTCGTCACTTCGGCCTGCTTTCCCGCCCAGCCGCGTGCTTCCGTTCGCGGCGGATTTCAGAGTTGGTCGTCCAGATGCTGAGGAATGCAATGCGAAGACGGTGTCGTTGTCGGTGAGAAATACGGTATACCCATTGCCCCGCGCCAGGTACTTGACTTGATGGTCAGTCTGGCCCTGATTTGCCTCAAAGGCTAGCGGGAGAGCTTGCGTACTTGCGCGCACCCGGCCTCTCTGTTCAGTTTTCGCAGCCGGTCCCGTAGAGCGCAATGTTCCCCGTTTGCCAATCGCCGTTTCATTCTTCCTATGAAGACCGAACACTAGGGCGATAGCCAACGCTGCTAACACCGTTACTGCAACCGCCAAACCCGCGGAGCCGAACTTTTGTGGGGCCGATGCTTTAGACACGACGCCTCCTCTGAAGAGAAACGGAAATGAAATCCTGAAACCGATCTGGGACCACCTCGGCCTCAGGCGTGCGCAATCCTCGAACACGCCTTCTATCCGCAATCAGAACCGAAACTTTGGGCGCTTCAGGCGTGAGTATGGATTGGCTAGACAAGCCTTGTCAATGTACAGTTCAGTGCAATTCAGGTTCCACCCATGCTGTTTGTGCATAGGCAAGAACATTAGCTAGAACGCCAGAAGGTAGAACACCAGGATGACCGGCGAATTTTGCGGGGAACCTTCTGAAAAACTGGAACTTAGGTAATCTCACGGCACCGTAACAACCACGCCCGTACACGCTTTCGAACCTCGCCGGCGATAGCTGTGCGCCACAGCCGAGTCGAAGTAGATCGCGTCCTCGGCCTCAAGCACCAACTCTTCGCCGCCAATTTTGAGGATCAAAGAGCCCTTCAAAAGATAGAGAAATTCGACTCCAGCGTGCTGGTGGGGCTTCAGTTTCTCCTTCGGCACCTCTTGAAAGTCGGCCAGAAATGCGCTCAGCTTACGCTCCGTGGCGCGGTAGTCCAGGCATTCAAAGTAATATTGCAGATCCGGCGTACCCGGTTTCTCCGGCAATCTCACTCGCTCTTCACGCCGCACCACCCCCACCACTCGGCGCTTCCGCTCGTCGGCAAAAAAGTAATCGAGCCCCACTCCAAATACCATGGCGATGCGCAACAGTGTGGGCAGTGTGGGAAACAACTTTCCTCTTTCCAGCTTCGACAGCAACGCCGCCGAAAGGCTAGTGTGCTTGCCCAACTCCACCAATCCCATGCTCTTGCGCAAGCGCAAGGATCGCAATTTCTCGCCAATCGAATAACGTTCCAAACCTTGGGAAATGGTCTCGGTCATACCGGATGGCATTTCTCTATGATAAAACGATTGTTCGTATGATAAAGCGATTCGCTATAGAACGATTCATTGCAGTATGTGCAGCCCCGGGGAGACGCGCTCCCCGCCCTGCGCGAGTGCATGCATAGCAGCTACAGTCCTGGAATGATAGGACGAGTTTAGGCACTTACCCCCGTACGCTCTCACAACCTGGACGGACGAATGCGTCCGTCCCTACGAGGGTTAACCGAGAACTGACAACTGAGAACTGAGAACTGCCCACCCCGCTATTTGATTTTCTGCTGGTGTCCATTCGAGATTTTTCTTGACAAGCGTATTTGGTGCGGCTATATGTTATGACCGTTAACGTTTACGGTGCTTCAATCGGCGGAGGATTGAGAACGTGAATTCCCGCCCGTTTTGCCCAGGAGTCTGGCACTCGCCGTAGATAGCCGCGGTTTAGTCAATCTCCTCGCTCTTTTGCTGATTATCCTTTGCCCTGTCGCCGCAGGCTTTGGGGCCAAGAAGTAACGATTCTCGGAACCGCTACCGATCCCCCCGGGTTCTGTCGTTCCGAAGTATGGAGGATCGTATGTTTACCCGTTCTCGAGGCCTCAAGGCCAATTTTTCCCTCTCCCAAGTCATTTCTCTGTTACCCGTAATCGCTCTTCTGACCCTGTTTGGCGCTAGCCCGCTGCGAGCCCAGGTGGTGGCAAAATACACGTTCAACGACGGAACGGCCGACGGATGGACTTCGTTTAACGGCGCCAGTACGCCAACGGCGAGCAACGCTGCGACTTACAACGGGTCGGCCTATAGTTTGCTGACTACGACGGGGTCGAGCGGGCAGGGAGGGCCTTCGATTGCGCTGAACAGCGTGCTCGAGGCCGGAGCGCAGTATACGATCACCGGCTACGTGATGCTTACGAGCGGCGAGACTGCGACTAACGCCAACTTCACCATCAAGCGGACCGATCCCAGCTGTTCGGGCGGCACATGTTATGACACCGTGGGCAATTACCAGGACCCTGTTACGGATGGCGGGTGGACGCAGATCGGGGGGAGTTACACAGCGAGCGGCACAGAAACGGGACTTACTCTGTATGCGCAACTCGTGGGGGCGACGTCGGCGACGTCGTTTTATCTGGCCGATGTGGTGATTACCGAGACGGCGCCGCCGCCGGGTGGGACGCCGGTGGCGAGCTATACCTTCGCGGATGGCGGACTGGATGGGTGGGCGCCGTTTGGTTCTGTGACGCTGACCAATACCCAGCCATCGCCGCTTGATCCGAATGGAGACACGCACGCGCTGCTGACCACGGGCCGGACGGCGAGCTATGAGGGGCCGAGCCTGAACCTGCTGAACGTGAGCGGAATCGTGGCCGGGGCAACCTATGAACTGACGGCCTATGTGATGCTGCAGACGGCAGACTCAACTGGTCCGACGGTGACAATGTCGACGAAAACGGCGGACTGCGCCTCGTCGGGGGTTTACGCGAATATAGCGACCTCCGGAGCGCTATCGAATACTGCGTGGACGAAGGTGCAAGGGACGTTCAGCTTCAGCAATCTGCCGGGTCCACCGACAAGCCTGACGCTGTATTTCCAGTCAAGCAGTGCGACGGATTCGTTTTACGTCAGCGATGTGGTGATCGGACAGCTGGCGCCGGCGCCTCTGCCCCCGAGTCAACAGGACAACACAGGCATCACGACGACATTTGCCGATGGCGGGCTGGATGGATGGAGCTCGCGCTCCGGCAGTTCAACGTTGACCAATGTACCGGCGCCGCAGCCCGATCCAAACGGAGACGAGCGCGCGTTATTGACGACCGGACGGACTGCGAACTATGACGGACCGCAGATCAGCGTCAGCGACAAGATGTATGTGGGGTCGGTGTACAACCTCAGTGTGTATGTGATGATGCAGCCGGTCGATGCATCGAGCCATGTCATCAACATGAGTCTGCAAACGACTTATCAGGGAACGACGAGTTATCCGAGCATTACGCCGTACCCAGGGGTCACGGTGCCGGACGATGGGCAGTGGCACCAGATCACGGTAAACAACTACACCATGAGCAGCAATTACGCGCCGGGGCAAGCCTCTCTGTATCTGCAGACGGTGCCGTCATCCGGGACGGATTTGGCCAGCTTTTATATCGCCGATTTCCAGCTGACGTATGTGTCGCCGCCGACGATACAAACCAATATTCCGTCGATTTATAAGAGCTTTGCGAATGACTTCCCAATCGGAGCAGAAATAGATACGACGGACCTATCCGGACCGCATGCGCAGTTGCTGACCATGCACTTCAACAGCATTACCTCGGGAAACGACATGAAGTGGAGCTCAGTCGAACCGAGTCTGGGCTCGTACGACTACGCTACCGCCGACAGCGAGGTAGGTCTGGCAATTTGCCACGATATGAAGGTCCGGGGTCAGAATCTTGTATGGGCCACCGGACAGCAGACGCCCTCGTACGCGTTTGGAGACGGCACCAATTCGGCGGCTAACCAGGCGACCGTGACCGCCAATATTCAGGAGCACATCCAGAGCGAAGTGCAGCACTTCGGCAGCGCGGTTTATGCCTGGGACGTGGTGAACGAGCCGCTTGATCCGACGCAAACGGATTGCCTCGACCATGGGCCGTTTTATAACGTGCTGGGCGCGAGCTACATCGACATCGCGTTCCGGGCGGCGAAACAGTATGCCCCGGCTGGGACCAAACTGTTCCTGAACGACTACAGCACGACCGACCCGAGCCGGCTGGCGTGTCTGGTAAAAGTTGTGCACGAACTGCGAAGCCGGGGGGTTCCTGTTGACGGCATTGGGCATGAGATGCACAACGCCATCAATTATCCGTCGCTGGAGATGATGCGCACGGCGATCGACACGGTGGCTTGGGTTTTTCCGGGGATCGATCAGCAGGTAACAGAGTTGGATGAGAGCGTCTACAACGCAGGAGACGACACCTCCAACTACGGCAGCAACATTCCGGCGTCGGTTCTCGCGGAGCAAGGCTGGTTGTATAAGAAGTACTTCGACCTCTTCAGGGAGGAACGGCACAAGCTGACCGGCGTAACTCTTTGGGGCTTCGCGGACGACGACACTTGGCTCGACAGCTTCCCGGTTGCGCGCACCGATTATCCCCTGCCGTTCAACATGCAACTGCAGGCCAAACCGGCATATTACGGCATGGTGGATCCGGAGGGAGGATTGCCTGGGTACGGACTGAGGTTCTCCCTCAGCAGCAAGACCGGCACCCGTGATACGCAGGTATGGACCATTACGGCTGAGAATGGCGACGTGGGTCCGGCGTACGCGACTCAAATCAGCGGGTTCACGCTGACGCAAATCACAGGGCGCCGCTGCACGCCAGTGGTGACTGTGCCCGGCAGTTATCCAATCTCGCTCGGAGACATTCCAACGAGCGGGAAAGCGAGCGCAGAATTCACCGTGGACTTCGGGGCTTGCGGTCCGTTCGCCACGTTCGTGCTGAAGGTGCCGTGGTCGTCGGCGACCTACAACACGGGGACGCTCATCAACTATCCTGAATTTACAAGGCTGTGGTGATCAAGTACGGCGAAGATCTCGCTGGCATCAAAAAACACAGAGGGCGCCCCATCCTTCGCGCCGTTGGCGAAGAACGGGAGTCGGGAATGCCAGCGCAACCGGGTCGAGAAGAAATTAGATAGAAAGGGGGCCCACTCGCGTTTCATCGATGGCCACGCTTTAGATCGAAGGCTTGGGCTAGCCGCATCCTCACTGCGGCTTCTTCTTGCCAAACATTCCCATTACACCGCTGGCAGGATTCTGCGGTATCTTGCCCCCCGTCGCCCCTTTCAGCAAGCCGCTTGCCATGCCCTTCATATCCGGCATGAAATGCGGGTCAGCAGTTGTTCCAGTAACATCAATCGGAATAGCTCCCAATCCGCCGACGGCCGCTTTCAATTTAAAGGCCAGTTCATTCGATGGACTCACCGTGCCTGCCCCAGTCACCGTACCGATCGAAGGCACAACGAGGTCGATGTTGTCCGCGCGTGTGCCGTCGGGAGCCACACGCACATTCGAACTGAAATTCTGAATGGTCGTGTCATTCCCCGTGCTCTTGCCCGACAACGACGGAATTCCGGAGAGTTTCGAACCCAGGCTGAAATTGGCCAGCGTGGAATTTTGCATTTTGACCGTCCCGGTGCTAACTAACTTATCCACCGGACCCGCAATCGCCAGATCGGTGTTCAAATCGCCGCCCTTCAGTTGCGACTTCGGCGGCAACACCACGCCCAGCGCCGGCAGCATCGCTTCCAAGTCGTCTACCGGCATGCCTTGCCCGGCCAGTTTCAAATTCACTGTCGTGACCGTTCCGTGGGCGTCATAAGTCCCCGTCAAATGTGCCACTGCTTTACCCATGGAAATTTGGCACTGTGAAATATTGCCCGCTTGCTTGGCCAGATCGAAGTCCACGGTGTAAGTCACCTGCACCGGTTTGCCGGCTGGCGATCCTTTCTTCACCACCTGCAGATTTGTCGCCTTCAATGTGCCGTCGGTCTTGGCGATATGTCCGTCAGAAGTGACGGTGCCGTCGAAATCGGCAATGCCGGAGATGCCGGCCGCCGGATCAATGAAACCGGACTCAGCCAGATTCATCTTTGCGACCGTCACCTTCGCCTGAAGAGGAGTCCGCGCAGTATTAGTAGCATCGATCGGACCAGCCTTGCCATCGAGCTTCAGACTGCCGTTGCCCGGGAGTTGCGCCGTGACTTTAAAAGGGAAGGAAGATGTGAACGAGAAGTCTGAGATTTCAATCTCAACTTTGTCATACACCCGTGGCTGTTCGGACGATCCCGCCTGCGACACGGTAAGACGTCCGTTGCTGATCTTCAACTTGCCGACTGACAAGTTCGGATTACTCGAGGCGGCCGGAGCTGCGGGCTGCGCATTTGCATTCGCGGCAGGAGCACCACCGGCTGTACTTGCCGGCTGCTGCGCTGAGGTGTTGTTCCCCAGACTCGAGAAATTCCACTTGTCGCCATCGTGCGATTTCACCAGATTGATCTGCGGATCGTTCAAGGTCAAATGCGTTACATCCAGCGTCTTTGTGAAAATCAGCGGGATCAGCTCGACCCCCACCTTGAGCGATTTCGCCTGCACAAACGGCGACTGGCTGAAGGCGGGATCGTCCGCGATGGAAATATCATCCGCTGCCACGCTTCCCGTGAGCAGAGAGAACGAAAGATTTCCCACCTTGACTTGGCGTCCCAGCTCCGCCGTAAGGTCGGTCTCAATTTTCGGGCGAAAAGAATTCGCGTCGATGAAAAAGGGAATTGCGATGACGATGACGATCAGAATGGCAACCACGATCGCTATGATTTTCACCGTGCGATTTACGCCCGGGCGAGTCGTGCCTGCGTGATCCGTGCCTGTGTGAGCCATGATTCGTACCTCCTGCCAGAACGGCGTAGGGTGGTCGTGTTCTCAGTGGGATCTGATAACAGAAAAGAAAAAAAGAGAAACGTTGCCGGCAACATTTCCAGAGCCGTCGCGCCGTCACGGCGGATCCTGCAATAGTTCGGGCGACGGAACCGTCTCCTGCTTTTCCCCTTGGCCGCGGTGCTCGTTGCTCAAACTCACGGCCGCTTCCAATTCCTTTTTCGCTTCTTGCTTACGACCCATGTGCTGCAGTACCTGTCCCCGCATGTAATGAAGGTCGGGGCGGACGGGATCGACTTTGACTGCGGCGTCGATCTCGACCAAAGCCGGCGCGAGTTTTTCCTGACGCTGATAAATTCTTGCCAGCCCCAAATGAGAATTCACCAGGCGAGGGTCGCGGCGTAGCGCTCCGCGGTAACTTTCTTCCGCTTTCTTGTCATCTTGCGTCAACCAATAGACGTCTCCGAGTTCCTCGTAGTTGAGGGCCAGATCCGGCTCCAGCGCGGCGTCCGCCAGAAACTCGGCGCATGCTCGCTGATAATCCTGCTTCTTGAGATAGGTCAAGCCCAGATTGAAATGCACGAAGGGGAGCTTGGGATCTGCCTCGGCCGCCGCCCGAAACTCCGTCAGAGCCGAATCATATTGCTCGAGATTCAGGTAGTACTTGCCCACGAACATGAGATATTCAGGTGAACCATCGCCCAGTTGGATGAGTTGTTCGGTAGCGCGGTTGTCGAGTTCTTTCTGCCCAGCGCGGTGGGCGGCATTTGAAAGTACATATAAATACGCCAATTGGCCAGATTCCCGTGCCCATAGCGGCGCCAGCGTAGTGGCCGCGTCTGCCCAGCGCTCCGCAAAAAAATAACAAAGTCCCAGCAGATAACGTGGCTGCAATGCGTCCGGTTCATCGCGCACAACCGACTCGAAGGGCGGCGTCGCTTCTACGAACTCATTCTGACGATAATATGCGAGGCCAATATTGAGTTGGATCCCGGAGACCTGCGGCATCAAGTGTTCTGCCTTCTGTAGAACCTGCAGCGCCTTGTTCCACTTCTTTTGCCGCATGTAGACCACACCCAGATTGGCGTAGGCTCCTCCGGCTTGCGGATCGAGTTGCAGTACCTCGCGAAAATCGCGCTCTGCTTCGTCCAATTGCCCGCGCGTAAGCGCGTCTTGTCCGCGCTGAAAAAATTGTGCGGGCGAGGCTTGCTGCGGCGGAATAGACATCGCCATCCCCGCCAGCAGAAGCAAGATGAAACATTGCAATATAATTCGCGCGCTTGACACTGGTATGACTTCCTGCTGTAGTGTCCGCCAGTGGACGCTCTCAATTCAAGCGGCAACGCGAACATTTGAGTGCTTGCTCGTCTGGGGACCGCCGCCCTCGGCTGTTCGCTCGGGCAGAGCTCGACTTTTTTCGCGGCCGGCCGTGGCTGTGATTAGATATCGAGGATTCGATGGTGACCATTCGTGACGTGGCCAAGGAAAGCGGGTTTTCCTCCACCACGGTATCGATCGTGCTCAATAACGCGCCCTTAGCGCGTTACATCCCCGTCGTCACCAAGAAGCGAATCGAGCGCGCCGCGCAGAAGCTCGGCTACAGGCCGAACCAGTTCGCCCGCTCCTTGCGAAGCAAGCGCAGCCATACCGTCGGCGTCATGGTCTTCGACATGACCGATCCCTTCTGCACGCTTATTCTTCGGGGTATCGAAAATACTCTCTACCAGTCTTCGTATCTTCCCATCCTTACCGATGTGCACAACGAACGCAGCCGCTTCGAGCGTTATCTGGAGATGCTGCTCGATCGCCGCATCGAAGCGCTCATTGTCCTGGCGAACTGGCTCTTTCTCGATATCAACCTGCTCGGCGATCTGGAGAAGAGCAGCATCCCCACGGCCATGATTGGCTGCGAACTGAAGACGGACACGATCAGCTCGGTGATTGTAGACAACGAAGTCGGCGGCCACATGGCGCTCGAACATCTGCACTCGCTGGGTCACCGTAAGATCGCCTTCATCCGCGGGCCGAAGGCTCTCACCGACAGTTCTCCGCGCTGGCGCGGCATCCGCGCCTGTGCCAAAGAATGCGGCTTGGAACTCGACCCGCGGCTGATCGTCGAACTGCCCGAATCCCGCGATCCTATGTCCAGCTTCGAATCGGGGCATAAACTTACTGAAGAATTGATCCGGCAGAAGCGTCCTTTCACTGCTCTGCTGGCCTTCGACGACATGAGCGCCTTCGGAGCCATTCGCGCCCTGAACAAGGCAGGCGTGCGAGTGCCTGAACAATGCTCGGTAATCGGCTTCGACGACATCGCTACTTCCGCGCTTTATACCCCGTCGCTGACCACCGTCCGCCAACCTATGGAAGCCATGGGAGCCTCAGCCGTCGGCATCGTGGTCGATGGTATCAACGGTGTGCTGGAAAAGCGCGAGATCGCTGCTACCCATCGCAAAGTAGCGCCGGAATTAGTGGCGCGGGAATCGACCCGGAGCCTGCTGTAACGGTCTAAAGCGGGATCGAGCGAGCGCAGAACGCGGACGGTGTTGCAGAACGGGGGACCCGGCGCCACGCAGCATCGCTTTTTTCTTGACAGACGACCCCACATAAAAGCACTATTCATTCGTTTTAATAGCCCGTCTCGGGTCTCAATCCAACCGGGTAGAAGTGTCCGTCAAAAAATGAAGCTTCGAGCCGTGAAGCTCGAAAAGCACGACAAGGCCGACTGAACTGGCGCGGGCCAACGCCCGCGCCAATGGGGAGAGCGTGACCATGACATTAACTCGAGTGCTGTTGCGGATTGCAGTGCTGGTCCTGACCCTTTGCGGAGCCGCTTGGGCTCAGACCGGATCGATTACCGGCACCGTGAAAGATTCTTCAGGAGCTGCGATTGCCGGTGCTAGCGTGGTCATTGCTAGTCCGGAGCGCGGCATCACCCGCCAGATGGCTACCAACTCCACTGGCGAGTACAACGAGTCGGCGTTGCCCACAGGCTCTTACGACATCACTGTCACTGTAGCGGGCTTCAAGAAATACCAGGCCAGGGGGGTGAAACTCGATGTCGCGGAGAAGGCACGCGTCGACATCACTCTGGAGGTGGGTGCTACCAGCACGGAAATCGTCGTCCAGGGCGCCAATGTGGCCGAGGTGGAGACTCAGTCATCCGAGCTCGCCGGCACGGTGACGGGAAAAGAAATCACGCAGCTCGAACTCAACGGTCGAAACTTCACCACACTGGTGACACTTGTTCCGGGTGTGAGCAATCAGACCGGAATGGACGAACCCTCCGTCGGCATCAACGGCAGTGTGGCCTTCAGCATGAACGGAGGTCGCACCGAGTACAACAATTGGGAACTCGATGGCGGCGACAACATGGACAACGGCAGCAACGGCACGTTGAACGTCTACCCCAGTATTGACGCCATCTCTGAATTCAAGGTTCTCACCTCCAATTACGGCGCACAATATGGGCGCAACGGTTCCGGAACTGTCGAGGTAGAGACCAAGGGCGGGACGAAGGCGTTCCATGGCGACGCTTACGAATTTGTGCGTAACGATATGTTCAACGCACAAAACTACTTCAACAGCGTCGAAGCAGGGGGGACCGGTGTTGTCGCTCCCTACAAGAAGAACGATTTCGGCTATACCCTCGGCGGGCCAGTATTCATCCCTGGTGTCTACAACCAGAAGAAGGAGAAGACTTTCTTCTTCTGGTCACAGGAGTGGCGGCGCGACCGGCTTCCCGCAACCTTCAACACGCCGGTACCGTCCGACGCGGAGCGCACAGGTGACTTCTCCGATCTGTGCCCGGGCGCAGATTGTCCCATCAACCCCGCAACCGGCCAGCCCTTCCCGAACAATCAGGTTCCCGTAACTGCTACCGGCGCAGCGCTGCTCCCTCTGATCCCTGTACCTACCTTAGATACTCCGGGCGCGGCCATCTACAATACCAATGTCTCTCTGCCGACGAACTGGCGCGAAGAGTTGATTCGAGTCGACCACAATATCAACGATCACAATCGTGCCACGTTCCGCTATATCCACGATTCATGGACAACTCTTGAGCCCGGCCCGATCTGGGATGCCGCATCTTTCCCTACCGTACAAACGTTCTTTAACGGACCGGGAATCAGCATGGTGGCCCGTTTAACCAGCACTATCTCGCCCACGCTGCTCAACGAATTCGTTGCCAGCTACACGACGGACCACATCTCCTTCAAATCTGAGGGTGCCTGGCAGCTTCCCTCAGGTTTCAGCATGGGGTATCTCTACAACAACGGTGCTGCCGGCAAGCTCCCGGCCATCAACGTAGGCGCATCAATCGGCCCTGCGTACGGGGGCGGATTCGGCGAAGATCCGGATGGAATATGGCCTGAAGGGCCCTATAACTCCAATCCCACGTATACCTACCGCGACAACATCACCAAGATCGTCGGACGGCACAACTTGACGTTTGGCGCTTATTTTGTCGCGGCTCAAAAGAACGAGCTAAGCAGCGTGCAAGTGAACGGCTCTCTTACTTTCGACAAAGCCTCAGCTAGTGTGCTGGTCGGCCCGCCCGGGAACCAGACACCGCTAGGAACGGGCAACGCGTTTGCAGACTTGCTGATGGGAAACATTGCCAGCTTTACGCAAGGCAGCAACCAGTTGAAGTTCTACAGCCGGTATAAAATCGTCGAACCTTATTTTCAGGACGACTGGCGCGCGACTAACCGTCTTACTCTTAACCTGGGGCTGCGTCTTAGCCTGTTCGGTACTTACCGTGATCGTTACCATCATGCTTACAATTGGGACCCGTCGGTCTATGCGGCCAATGCCTCGACCGCGCCTCAGATTGACGTCAGCGGTACTATCACAGGCAACGCGGGCGCACTCATCCCGGGAGTCGGTAATCCGCTGCTGGGGCTGGAGCAATGCGGTGGTCCGGGTGGAACCTACGACTTCTCGGGCTTCCCAAATACGGTCGTCGCCGGGAACCCGAACCCAGGTTGCCTGAAGGGACATTTATTTAACCCCGCTCCCCGTATCGGCTTTGCTTATGATGTGTTTGGCGATGGCAAGACCGCGGTCCGCGGCGGCTATGGCATCTTCTACGAGCACGCCAATGGCAACGAAGCCGACACCGAGGGAATGGAAGGACAGACTTCGCCATTGCTGCAGAGCGCGACGCAGAACAACATCCCCGGTTATAGCAACATCGGAAATACCTCTCTGACAGGAGTAGCTCCTACCTTCCCGTCCAGTTTCCTCTCGATTCCAACCGCTGCGATATGGCCGTACATGCAGCAGTGGCATTTGGATATTCAACGCGAATTCGCGGGCCACAGCGTTGTCACGATTTCCTATGTCGGCAGCAAAGGTACCCATCTCGGCCTGCAACGTGACTTGAACCAATTGTATCCGGTACTGCCGTCGGCGAATCCTTATCAAGCGGGCCAACCGATCACATCGGCTGACTGCACTGGTGTCACGGTTGACCCGACGACTGCCATCGCTACCGCGACGGCGGGTCCTGGCACAACCTACGCTGCTACTCAGATTGGCGGCTGGGCTAATAACCTGGCAGTTGCCTGCGGCAATAGCGCCGATCCTTATCGGCCCTTCTCGGGGATCCACACCATCACGCGTCTGGAGAACCAGGCGAACTCCAACTATAACGCTCTGCAGGTCTCAGGGCGCAAGAGCGTGGGCTCTTTGAACTTGACTGCGGCATATACTTACAGCCATTCAATCGACGACTCGTCGGATCGTTACGACAGCACATTTGTCAACTCTTACGACCCCAACTTGACCCGCGCCAGTTCCAACTTTGACGAGCGCCACATGCTGAATGTCGGTTGGGTCTACGACCTGCCCTTCTTCAAGCAGTCGGGCCTAAGGCACTCCTTGCTTGGCGGGTGGGAGTGGTCCGGCATCGAGTCTTTCTCGACGGGGTTCCCCCTTACTGTAGCCAATGGCACGACGTATGGTGATAATGCCGGCGTCGGCAATGGTGTCGGCACGGGTTCATTCCCAGATCTGGTTGGCAATCCAAGCTCAGGGGTTCCGCCGGCTAGCGAGGTCTCATCAGCGAGCTATGCCAAGTTTGCCATCAACCCCGGTGCTTTTGCTTTGCCCACTGGGCTCACGTTTGGAGATGCCGGTCGAAACGACGTCCGCAATCCTTCGCGCCTCAATTTCGACATGGGCATTTTCAAGCACTTTGCTATCAAAGAAAACACGGCGCTTGAGTTCCGGGCGGAAGCCTTCAACTTGTTCAACCACACGCAGTTTTCATTCGCACCCATCGAGGGGACGGCTGGGGGCATCACCGCCTCCATGACTTGCACAGGGGGAGCTAACAATTCGGCCGGCGATCCGAGTTGCATTGGACCAGGGAATGCTACCTTTGGAGAGATCAACAACGCGCACCTGGCGCGCATCCTGCAGTTCAGCTTGAAGTTCCTCTTCTAACTCGGGCACCAGAAATAAGAACCCGGCCTAGCAAGAGGCCGGGTTCTTTTATTTATCCCAGTCGATGTGGTCTATCCCAGTTGATGTGCCCAGTTGATGTGGAGACGGCCGCCTCGGCCGTCCCGCGCAGAGCCTGCCCTAAGCGAAGTTGAAGGGCAAAGCAAGCGGCAAAGCGAGATGAAGTCAAACCAAAAAGGCAACAGCCAAAAGCCGGCAGCCGAAAGCCAGAAGCCGAAAAGCTAAAAGCGCGACCCCACCACCTGCCGCGCGCTCACAGTCTCCAGCGCCCGCTCCAAATCCTCAATCAGATCATCGCAGCTTTCAATGCCCACCGAAAGCCGAATCATCTGTTCGGTCACGCCCATTTTCTCCCGCAGCTCCGCGGAAATCATGGCATGCGACGTCAGCACCGGGATCGAGACCAGCGACTCCACTCCACCCAGGCTCGTTGCTAGCGTGAACAGCCGCATCGCCTCGCTCACGCGGCGCGCATCTTCGCCAGTGCCCTCGACTTCAAAGGTCACCATCCCGCCGCCTCCGGTCATCTGCTCGCGGGCAATGGCATGCTGCGGATGGCTCTGCAGAAACGGGTAATACACACGACACACCTTCGCATGCTGCTCCAGGAATTCCGCCACGCGCAGCGCATTCTCGTTCTGCCGCGCCACCCGCACCGCCAGTGTCTTCAGCCCGCGGATCAGCATCCACGCCGCGTGCGGATCCATACAATTTCCCAGCGTCGTGCGCGTCTCCCAAATTTCTTCCATCAACTCGCGCCGTCCCGCCACCACTCCGCAAGTCAAGTCCGCATGCCCGCTCAGATATTTCGTGCCCGAGTGTATGACCACGTCAATGCCGTACTCCGCCGGACGCTGGTTGATCGGCGTTCCGAACGTGCTGTCGATCATGCTGATCAGCTTGTGCTGCCGCGCCAGCGCCGCCATCTTCTTCATGTCCACCACGCGCAGCGAGGGATTAGTTGGCGACTCCAGGTACAGCATTCGCGTATTCGGCCGAATCGCACGCGTATGTTGATCGAAATCGTTGGTGTCAACTAGCGTCGTTTCAATCCCCACTCGCGGCAGCCACTGCGTAAGAAACTTCGTCACCCCGCCGTAGACGTCGCGTTGTGCCACAATATGGTCCCCCGCCTTCAGCAAGGCCAGAATCGTAGTCGTAATCGCGCCCATGCCCGAAGCGAACGTCCGTGCCGCCTCGGTGCCTTCGATGGCAGCCACTGTCTGCTCGGCCACCGTGTTCGTCGGATTTCCCCACCGCGTGTAGTAGCGGTCGGTCCCGGTCACGCGCTGCTGCTCCTCGTTGTCGGTGACTTCGAACGTGGACGTTTGATAAATCGGCGTGCCGACCGGACCATTTTTCTTTTCCAAATCAGCCGCGCCACGTACCGCCGCGGTTTCAGGACGACGATTCTGCCGTTTCATGTCTGCCTCACTCCGTCCAGAGTAATGGCGCGCACCCGGCTGGGCAAGCCTTCGCACTCTTAAATCACCTCGCCATCCCAAATAATTCGCAGATAATCATGACGAGCGTCATCCCGAAGCTCGGCGCACTTCAGCCGAGTGAGAGATCTCCCGCGCACCCTCTGCCTGGCGTCAGCCGAACGCGCCATCGCTCTGAATCGACGTTCGCCTAGGGGTTTCAACCATTCATCCGGTAAGATACTTCGGCTGTAAAAAGCGAGAGATCCCGAGCAAAGTCTTGCCCGAACCCCATTCACGATGAACCGCGAATACCACAAGGCATACAGCCGCGAGCTTCACCGGGACGTCGAGGCGCTGGTGTTTGGGCATGCGGGGACGCCGCTGGTGGTATTTCCTACTTCGCAGGGAAGGTTTTTTGAATACGAAGATCGCGGAATGATTGCAGCGCTGGCGCCGCAGATTGACCGCGGCGAATTGCAGATCTTTTGTACCGACGCTGTCGACCACGAGAGTTGGTACAACAAGGGCGTTCATCCCCGGGTGCGCGTGCTGCGCCACTTGCAATATGAACGCTATCTTTTGCACGAGTTGGTTCCGATCATTCGATGGAAGAATCAAACCCCTCGACTGGCGGTCACCGGTTGCAGCTTCGGCGGATATCACGCGGTGAATTTTGCCTTAAAGCATCCCGACGTCGTAACCCATTGCGTGAGCATGAGCGGCGCCTTCGACGTCCACCAGTTTCTGGATGGCTATTACGACGATGATTGTTACTTCAACAATCCCCCGGACTTTATTCCCAATATGTCGGATGACTGGTTCTTGAGCCGCTACCGGCAGATGACAATCGTGCTGGGCTCGGCGAATTGGGATATTTGTCTGGATCAGAATGTAAGATTCTCGGCCATACTGAATAACAAGGCGATTCCGCATTGGTTGGACATTTGGAACGACAATTCAAAACACGATTGGCCGCTGTGGGTAAGAATGGCGCAAAAGTATTTTTGAAAGCCGTCAAGGGGTCGTTGGTTGTTCGTTGTTGGCGGTTCGTGAAAGGACACGGCTTCAGCCGTGTCCTCAAAAAGTTTGCGTGAAAGGGCAGGGCTTCAGACGTGCCGTCAAAGGTTCGAGCGAATTGGGCTTTAGCCCCTGTGGGCGGGGGCATTCAAGAACAGCGATCCTTCGACTGCGTAAGCGCTTCGCCTTCGCGAACCTTACTTCGCTTACGACAGGTTCGGAGGGCGACAATTTTAAGAATGGAGATTCTGTCGTGAAGAAGATCGGAATTTTATTTGGCATGGAGAACACTTTCCCCCCGGCTTTGGTCGAGAAGATTAACTCGATGAAAGTCGAAGACGTCGAGGCCGAGTTCGTGAAGATCGGCGGCATTCGCATGGACGAGCCGAAGAAATATGCCGTCATCATCGACCGGATTTCGCAGGATATCCAGTTTTATCGCGCCTATCTTAAAAATGCGGTGCTGCACGGGACGATCGTGGTGAACAATCCATTCTGGTGGACGGCGGATGACAAGTTTTTCAATTACGCGCTGGCGCACAAGATGGGCGTGGCCATTCCGCCGACTATTATTTTGCCGCATAACAAGCATCCGGAAGGGACGACCGATCAGTCGATGCGGAATTTGATTTTTCCGCTGAACTGGCAGGAGTTGTTCGACTACGTCGGCTTCCCCGCGTTCTTGAAACCATATTCCGGCGGCGGATGGAAGCATGTCTACAAAGTGCATTCGCCGGAAGAATTTTTCCATCACTACAACCAGACCGGTGATTTGTGCATGACGCTGCAGCATGGCGTGGAGTTTGAGGAGTATTACCGGTGCTATGTGGTGGGGCAGGAAAAAGTGCACATCATGAAATACGATCCCCGGGCGCCCTTTCACGAACGTTACGTGAAAGGAAATCCTGCGCCGTCGTCGGAGGCGCTGCGCACGCGCATGGAAAAAGATGCGCTGTCTCTATGCCGGGCCCTGGGGTACGACTTGAATACCGTGGAATTTGCGGTGGAAGGCGGCGTGCCCTACGCGATCGACTTTCTGAATCCTGCCCCGGATGCGGAGATCACATCGGTGGGGCAGGAAAATTTTGACTGGATTGTGAATGCAGTCGCCGAGATGGCGGTGAAGATGGCGCAGAGCGGTGCGAGTCCGGTGAAAGAAATGCGCTGGGCGGAATTCCTGGCGGGAACGCCGGCGAAGCAAGCTCGTAAAGCCGCGCCAGACTGGGTTGCGGAACGCAAACGAAAGCCCGCGAAATAGCGCTGGCATCGCCATGCCGACACGTTTTCTAAACCGGGGTGCCCCACTTCTCGCTTCCTTTGCGAGAAGTGGGAGAAACCCGCCCCTCACAGTATACTCAGAGTGACAAAACGTACGTTGGAACTGTAAATGCCACCCACTTTTACCATCGGAATTGAAGAGGAGTATCAGACCATCGACCCCGAAACTCGGGATCTGCGCTCCCACATTCAGGCCGAAATCCTGCAGAAGGGAAGGATGATTCTTCAGGAACGGGTGAAGGCCGAGATGCACCAGTCAGTGGTCGAAGTAGGCACATCAGTCTGCAGCAATATTCAGGATGCGAAGGCCGAAGTCAAGAAGCTGCGCAGCAACATGGTGCGGCTGGCGAAGGAGAATGGATTGCGGCTGGCCTCGGCGGCCACGCACCCGTTTGGCGATTGGCGCGAGCAGGCGATCCATCCCGACGAGCGCTACAAGAATATTGTTGAAGATTTGCAGCTGGTGGCGCGGGCGAATCTGATTTTTGGTTTGCACGTGCATATAGGGATCGACGATCGCGAGACGGCGATCCACATGATGAATCATGCGCGCTATTTTTTGCCCCACCTGCTGGCACTGTCGACCAATTCTCCATTCTGGCTGGGGATGAATACCGGGTTGAAATCTTACCGGTGCAAAGTGTTCGACAAATTTCCGCGGACCAATATTCCCGATTATTTTCCCAGCTGGGGCGAGTACGAAAACTTCATTAAGCTGCTGATCAAGACCAACTGCATCGATAACGCCAAGAAGATCTGGTGGGATATTCGGCCGCATCCCTTCTTCAACACGCTTGAGTTTCGCGTATGCGACATTCCCATGCGGGCCGATGAAACCATCGCGTTGGCCGCGCTGATTCAGGCAACCGTGGCGAAACTGTATAAGCTGCATACAGCGAATCAGGGATTCCGCCTGTACCGGCGCGCCTTGATCATGGAAAACAAGTGGCGGGCGTCGCGCTATGGGCTCGACGGAAAACTGATCGATTTTGGCAAGCAGAAGGAAGTACCGGCGCGCGATCTCATCCACGAATATCTGGAGTTCGTCGACGACGTGGTAGACGAACTCGGCTCGCGCGAGGAACTGAACTACATCCACGAGATTCTGAAAATGGGCAACGGAGCTGAGCGTCAGTTGCGAGTCTTTCAGGAGACTGGAGATTTGAAAAAAGTGGTCGATTACATCGTTGAAGAAACGGAAGCGGGACTCGAGGAAGAGGAGCCCGAATCCGTTCGAAAAGTAGGTTGAAAAGTAAGTTAATGAGCGCTCCCGCAAAACCAGTCAAAGAACCAATCAAAATCACCGCGCCAGCCAAGCCTGGGCGCGGCTCCCTCGACATCCCTTTTGATCCTGCCTATTCGCCGGGAGCAGTCAATGCTGTAAACATCTGCCTGCGCGTGCAGCCGGGCGAACAAGCCTGCGTCATCACCGACGAAGCGACCATCGAGATCGCGGCCTCCATCGTGCACGAACTGGAAACGCTTGGCACGCCATACCACGCCTGGGTGCTCGAAGAATTAGCTACGCGTCCTCTAAAAGACTTGCCGCGCGAGATTCTCGACGACCTCGAGATCAGCCAGGTTTCCATTTTTGCAGTCCAGGTGCAAACCCATGAATTGCGCTCGCGCATTCAAATGACCGACGTGGTCAATCGTCGCAAAATTCGTCACGCGCACATGGTGAACATCAACCGCCAGATCATGCTCGAAGGCATGCGCGCAGATTTTCGGCGAGTCGACCGGCTCAGCCAGAAAGTTGTCGATATGGTGCGCGGGGCTTCGCAGGTGCGGGCCCAGACCGCCGCCGGCACCGATCTGACCGCGGATTTGAATCACAACTACAAATGGCTGAAGACCAGCGGAATCATCAGCCCGGAAAAGTGGGGAAATCTGCCTGGCGGAGAAATCTTTACCACCCCGGGCGAAGTGAACGGCACCTTCGTTATTGACGGCGTGGTGGGCGATTATCTCTGCGCGAAGTTCGGCAACTTGCAGCAAAATCCGCTGACCATCCGCGTCCGTGGGAACCGCCTGACCGAGGCGCATTCTGAAAATCGCGAATTGGAAGATGATTTCTGGAAATACACGCACACCGATGAGAACAGCGATCGCGTCGGCGAGTTTGCCATTGGCACAAACATCGATCTGAAAGAAGTGATCGGCCACATTCTGCAGGACGAGAAATACCCTGGAGTGCACATCGCGTTCGGCAATCCCTACGGCGCGCATACCGGCGCCGAGTGGGATTCCACGACCCACATTGATGTGGTCGGCCGGAAATTCAATATCTGGGTCGACGACCAGCAAATCATGCGCGACGGCAAGTTCTTAATAGAGGCCTGAGCGCTGCGAGACTTTCTTGGCCGGCCAGCATATTTCTATTCACACACCCGATATTTATGGATCTGGTATTTATGGATCTGGGTTTGAAAAACCGTGTAGCTGTGGTTGCGGCCTCCAGTCAGGGGCTCGGCCTCGCCACGGCTGCAGCTTTTGCGGCCGAAGGTTGCCGCGTCGCCATGTGCGCGCGTAATGAGCAAACGCTGCAGGCAGCCGCGCAAAAGATCGGGGAGCAATACGCTGCGCAGGTCTTCGCAGAAGCGTTTGACGTTGCCGACTCCACTGCCGTCAGCCAATTCGTTTCCGCCGTCGTTAATCACTTCGGCGGCGTCGACATCTGCGTCACCAACGCCGGCGGACCGCCCGCCAAAGGATTTCTTGCCGCCACGCTCGACGACTGGCAGCACGCCCTCGACTTGAATTTCCTCAGCACCGTGTACTTCGCTCGGGAAGTCATTCCGCACATGCAGCGCCAGCACTGGGGACGAATTATTACCATCACGTCCATCACGACCAAGCAGCCGCTTGCCGACCTCGTGCTTTCCAACGCCGTTCGGGCCGCGGTCGTGGGATTGGTGAAGAGCCTGGCCAACGAATTTGGCAAAGATGGAATACTCGTCAACAACGTGGGCCCGGGATTCACCGCGACCGACCGTCTAAAAGAACTCGCCAAATCTCGCTCCGCCGCCTCAGGTAAAACCGAGCAGGAGATTTTCCATGCCTGGGCTGCCGAAACTCCGCTCCAGCGTGTCGGCAACCCCCGCGAACTCGCCGATACCATCGTCTGGCTGTCGTCGGAACGCGCCTCCTATATCACCGGCCAAACAGTGCTGGTCGATGGCGGCGCTTACAAAGGATTGTGAATTGTTTGGCCAAGAATGTTTGCCATGAACGTTCGGCTAGTCTCGCTTTCGCCGAGCGCCGCACTAGCGCGGCCGGAAACTTTTCCCCACAAGAATCACTTTCACTATCGGCGGTTTCCCTTACAATCAATGGTCTGGCGTACTTCCCGCAGAACTCGCCCGTGCCCTGAAGTAAGGCAAAGTTACGGCGAACAAATTCACTGATCCACCGATAACTGGCTCAAAGATAAACATCACCAGGCGACCAACATGGCGAAAAAGAATTCGAAAATTAAAACGAAAGCGTCATCCCGCACAACAATCCGCGCAAAAATCAAGGACACGGCGTCGCACACTCGCGCGAAACGCGCCGTCACCAAACACGCGGCGGGAACTGCCGCCCTGCAATACATACCCTGGCACACGATTCCGCTCGAAGAACTCAATCCGCTGCTGCAGCGGCAATTCGTGGTCGGCCAGGAAATTATGGTGGCGCGCGTGCTGCTGAAAAAAGGATGCATCGTCCCTGAGCACAGCCATCACAACGAGCAACTCACCTACATACTCGATGGCGCGCTCAAATTCTGGATCGACGGCAGAGAAATCGTCGTCCACTCCGGCGAAGTGCTATGCATTCCCGCGAACATGCCGCACAAGGCCGAGGCGCTCGAAGATACAGTCGACCTCGACGTTTTTAGTCCTCCGCGTGCCGATTGGATCAACAAGAGTGACCAATATCTGCGAGGAACGAAATAATTCTCTCCATGCCGCCTCTATCCACTTCTGCCATCGGCATTCGTCACCCCGCCTACCGATTCCGTTGCGTGGCGTGCGGCCATCTGAGTGACCATGCCAGCCAGGACTTCCGCTGCTCGACGTGTGAAGATAAAGACCTGCTCGAAATCACCTACCCGCAATGGCAGGAATCTTGCCCCGACATATCAAGATTGAAATCGGCATGGCAGCAACGGCGTCTCTCGCAGTCGGCCATCGATCGGAGCGGTGTGTGGCGCTTCCGCGACTTGCTTCCCCCACTCACCAACGCCGACTCGGTCATCACGCTGCGCGAGGGCAACACTCCACTGTATGAGCTTCCCCGGTGCGCCCGCATTACCGGTGTGCCGCGTCTCTTTGGCAAACATCAGGGATTGAATCCCACAGGTTCGTTTAAAGACACCGGCATGACGGTCGCTGCCACCTTCGCGCGCTTGGCCGGATTTCGCTGGGTCGCCTGTGCCTCCACAGGCAACACATCAGCCTCCATGGCCGCCTACGCGGCCCGCGGAGGCATGCGCAGCCTCGTGCTCGTTCCCGACGGCAAGATTTCCTGGAGCAAACTCTCCCAGGCGCTCGACTACGGTTCCGTGACCTGCCAACTGCGCACCGATTTCGACGGTTGCCTGCGCCTGTTGCAGGAACTCGTTCTGCGCGCGCCCGTCTACCAGTTGAATTCCATCAATCCTTTTCGTCTCGAGGGTCAGAAGACACTCGCCATCGAACTGCTCGAGCAATTCGACTGGCAGCCCCCGGATCACATCATCGTGCCCGGTGGCAATTTAGGAAATAGTTCTGCCATCGGCAAGGCGCTGATCGAAATGCGCGATCTCGGACTGATTTCGCGTTTGCCCAAGTTATCGATCATTCAAGCCGAGGGCGCCAACGCGCTGGTTCGCACCTTGCGCGAAACCGGCGGCAAACGCTTGATCAGCGTCCACGCCGAAACTCGCGCTACTGCAGTTCGGATTGGCAATCCGGCATCGTGGAAAAAAGCGGTCCACGTCCTCGAAGCTACGGCTGGGGCGTGTGAACAGGTGAGTGAAATTGAAATTGCTCAGGCCAAAGCGGAGATTGGTGCCGAGGGAATCGGCTGCGAACCCGCATCCGCAGTCGCCCTGGCTGGATTGAAGAAGCTGCTGCAGCAAGGTTTTGTGAAGCCGGAAGAAAGCGTGGTTCTGGTTTTGACCGGAAATTTGCTCAAGGACCCCGACTACACTATGGACTTCCATCGCGGCGCCTTGTTCAATGGCACTCCCGACGAAATTGCCGCCGCAGCATTGAATCCGTTACGCCGCCCGCCGATCGTACTCGATGCCACGCTCGACGCCGTCCTACGCACTCTGGAGGAGGCTGAGAAGATCCTGTAACTGTAGCCGTCGCCTCGGCTTCGACCAAGGAGTCTCGTCGATGCCAAGCTTCCATCGCGGCGTTTTCAAAATTGAACATGTCAGCCATCGTCAAGAATTCGAAACAAACCCTTCGTCTGGCCCTTCCGGCGACGTCCGCCAATCTCGGACCGGCCTTCGACGCGGCCGCGCTTGCCATGGATTTCTACATCAAGCTCGAATCTCACCCCGCCCCCGAATTCTCTATCGTCGCTACCGGACGCGACCGTGAGATCTGCGGAAAGCTTCAGGATCACCTTATTTTGCAAACCTACCGTGAGGTCCTCGAAACCGCCGGTCGTCCAGTCATCCCGCTTTCGCTCAAAATCGCCAATGACATTCCCATCGGCAAAGGTTGTGGCTCCTCGGCAGCTGCCCGGCTAGCAGGCATTGCGCTGGCAGTACGCTTCGGCCGTCTGCGCTGGACGGATGCCCAGATCATCGCGGAAGCTTCCCGGCGCGAGTTCCATCCCGACAACGCCTCAGCCTGCTGGATGGGTGGTCTCACGGTAGCGCGCATGTCGGGACTTACCGAGGATGGGATGAATGACGATGGGCTGAATGGCGAAGCCCAGGTCGTGAACATTCGTCCGAAAGGGAAGTGGCCGCTGTTGCTGGCCGTTCCCGATCAGAGCCTTTCGACCGAGGAAGCTCGTCGCGTCCTGCCCGCGCAATATTCACGAGCCGACGCGGTTCGAAACGTGCAGAATTCCATGCTTCTGCTCGCGGCCTTCATGCAGGGCAGGCCAGACCTTCTTTCGACCGCTCTTGAAGACCGTATCCACCAGCCTTATCGCGCAGCGCTCTGCCCGTTGCTCGGCTGTCTCCAGGAGCTAAAAGGGCAGGACGGCGTGCTGGGCGCAGTGTTGAGCGGAGCCGGACCCTCGGTTCTCATCTTTCTAGATCCCCGCAGTCTCGACCCCCGCACGCTCGATCCCCGCAGCCCGCGGCCCGGTCTCCGCACCCCGCTGCAAAAGACCCGCAAACTCGTCGCCGCTCATCTCACGCGCGCCAACCTAGCTGCGGAACTGCTCTCCACCTCGATCACCCTGCGCGGAGCACGACTCTCCTTCGCGAAATCCTGACTTCTACAGAAACAACCGTATTCACCCAGTTTCCGTTTCGACCTACATTCAATTGTCCCTCTTGCGAAACTAACCTGTGATGACCGTGTTTCTAGGATCAGCAAAAGCCGCGACCGAGTCCAGACCCTCCCGACTGCACAGGCAGAGGTGCGCTGAGTGGGGTGTGTTGAACATGAAGTATCAAACTCGCCAAACTTCCATGCCTGACCGCCGCTTGGCCCGGAACCAGCAAGTCCGCAAAGAGATTCAGAGTTTCCTGCTTGCCCTTCGTTCCTATCCTGACAGCTTCGCCAAGAATCCAAGTATCACTTTCGAAATGCACCACGGCGGCCTTGTGCGCGCGGCCACCGCAACGCCCCGTCGCCGTCCTTAGCGCTATCCGCCGTTGCGGCTGGCGGGTGGCACAATTCCGTTCATCCGCAAATACTCCACCATCTGCCCGTAGTGGTCGAAGCCGTGTGCCGCCACCGTGGTTGCCAAGCCTAGCCGAGTTACTGAGCCCTCGCCGAACGGGCTTTTCACGGTTCCCACCAGATTGCTCTCATTGATGCTCGCAATCGCCTTGTGCACATAGACGAATGAGTCTTTCAAATACTTCAGAATGTCCGCCTTGCTGGTCACAGATGCCGGCCCGGCTTCGTCGCCGGTATCGACCGGCGGCTTCTGCTCCAGAATCGCAGCCCCCAGTTCGTAGTTCACCGCCGCCACGTGCTTGATCTGCTGGGCAAACGTGCGTACGCCTTTGAACTCCCCGTTCGTGGGAGCAAATCCAAACTTCTCCTCCGGCATCGCATCCGCGGCGGGAACAAATTCGTGCTCCAGATTCGTCACCGTACTGTCCAGTACTTGCGTGACAGAGCGATGTTGTTCTTTCGGCTTTGCAGACTGCGCCGCCGCAATCGTCAGCATCAGCAAAACGCACCCTGCCACCGTCATTTTATTTCGCATGAATTCCCCCCTTCTTTGAATTGCAAAATTGCCCGTGCCATCTTACTGCATTCGGCTGAAGGTGCAACCCTCGCGTCGTTGCCGCGTTCCTTCTGTCACGTCTGGCATTAGATTTTTGCTGGCAGCTGCACGCCAAACGGCCACTGTCCATCCTTCCACGCGCGAATCATATAAATGATCACTCCCGTCAGCAAAATGACCGCCGCATAGCGCACTTCCTTCTGCCAGTTCGGGCGATTGAACAGGATGAACAAGAATCCCGCGCTGGCCAGCAACGCCGGCATCGGATAAAGCCACATGCGAAACGGCCGCGGCAGCTCCGGCTGCCGGATCCTCAACACAATCGACCCAATCGCCTGCACCAGGAATTGCAGGATCAGGCGGATCACTACCAATGCCGCAATCGCATCCTTCAAGCGCAGAAAACAAAACGCCGCCGCCACCACTCCCAGTGCCAGCAGCGAAATGTAAGGAAACCGATAGATCGGATGCACCCGCGCAAATACGCGAAAGTAATTTCCGTCTTTCGCCGCCGCATACGGCACTCGCGAATACCCCAGCATCAGCGAAAATACCGAGGCAAACGCCGTCAAGATGACCAGCCCCGTAACCAGCCGCGCCGCCCAGGCGCCATAAATTCGCTGCATGAATAACGACACCACGTACAACCCATTATTGTTCTGACCCGCCTGCAACATCTCCCGCCAGGGAACCACGGCCAGAATGCACAGGTTCATCATTAGATATAGACAGGCCACCAACAGAATGGAAAGCAGCAGAGCGCGCGGAATATTTTTTCCCGGATCCTCGATCTCGTCGCCCAGAAAAGCAACGTTGTAATATCCCCAGTAATCATAAGTCGCGATCAGCATCGCCCCGCCCAGCCCAGTGAAAAACTGACGCGACAAGTGGAACGCTCCCGGCGGAAAATCAAAAGCAAGCGCGGCATTGAAGTGCGTCAGTCCGGCAAAGATGATCCAACCAATCGTTCCCATCACGCCGAACCACAACACTTTTGTGAGCCGCCCGATCGCAGTAATCCGCCGGTAAAGCAGCAGCACCGTAAAAAAGCAGATCGCCACCGCGATCGACGTGCCTGGCGTCACGATCCAACTGGCCTGCAGTGGACCGGCCCAGGGTATGTGCAGCACCGCGTCGTGTTGCGCGTACACCGTCTCCAGCCCCGGCCAGTAGTAGGCCGCATATCCCGCCAACCCAATGCATCCGGTCGCAATCGAGAGTGGCGCCGAAAATGACACCTGCCAGATAAACAGAAACGAAATCAGCCGTCCCCAGGTCTTCGGACCATACATCTCCCGCAAATAGCGATACGATCCACCCGAGGCTGGCAGCGCCGCGCCCAGCTCTGCCGATACCAGCCCATCACATACGGCAAGCAGTGCTCCCAAAACCCACCCCAGCAGTGCTTGTGGGCCGCCCATCGCGCTCAAAACCAGCGGCATGGTGATGAACGGACCCACGCCAATCATGTCGATCATGTTGAGCGCGGTCGCGCTCCTCAGCCCCATCCCGCGGATGAGAGTGGGTGAACTCTCGGCAGTTTGCGAGGAAGATTCCATTCATAGAGACGTTGCTTGCAACGTCTTTTCACCACGAAAAGAAAGACGTAGCAAAGCTACGTCTCTGCGCCCACTAAGTCTTGCTGATAACTCACAACTCTGGGAGGGCCGAAAGCCGAAAGCCGGCAGCCGGCTACCGCTTCCCCGCGCTCAACAGATTCACAAACAGCCGCACTGCACCCGGCACACCCGCAGGCAACTGCCGGAAAAATGCGTAGCCCGTATAAATGTAAGTGCCCTTGCCATATTGCGCCCGCAACAGGCCGCCCTTTTGCGCGTCTTCTCCCGGATCATGGCAGGAAAGAAGCGGCGTGAAATGCTCATCCCATTTGTCCATGAAATACAATCCGCGCTCCTGCACCCAGCCGTCGAAATCGCGTGCCGTGATCGTATTCGGATAATGGAATACAGAATCATCCGGCGCCAGAATGTCGACCGGCGCTTCCTCCACCGAAACCCGTGTCCGGCTCAATTCCGCAGGATATGGCGTGAACTTGCCGGCGTTGAAATCGGCGACGCCGGCATTGTATTGCACGACCAAAGTCCCTCCCGCGGAAACGAAATCCAGCAGCTTCCCGTTATTCTCCGCCACATCTTTCTGGGTGTCGTAGGCGCGAATTCCCAGCACGACCGTCCCATAAGCATTCAAATTCTCGCTCGCTAACTTTTCAGCCGGAATCTCCGTCACGTCCATCCCCACCTGCTTCAGCACTGTCGGAATGTCGTCTCCCGCGCCCATCACGTAGCCGACTTTCAGATCATGCGGCACCTGCACGTTGACAACGCTCACCCGCTGCCTGGCCGGCTGGTAGTAATAAAAGCTGCCCAGATCTTCGCGCGTGACCAGCGTGTATCCTTCGGTATATTTCTCACCCTCGGATTCAAGCACGGCGCGCACCGTGGTTCGGCCTTCCTGCAAACCGCTGGTGAAAACCTTGAACTGGAAGTCCTGCTTGTCTCCGCGCTTTTTCAGTTGCAAAGAAAATTCGGCCGGCTCCGAGCGCCAGCCCGCCGGCAATTCCAGCCGCAGCACGCCGTCTGCCTCACGCGCGAGATTATTGGTCACGCCCACCGTGACGGTCGAAGTTGACCCGCTGTGGGTCGAGATCACCTGTGTTCCGGGCTCGAGCATCACAGAAAACGCGGGAACCACGGCCAGCGGACGCTCTTCGGGTTTACCTTCATCGTCAATAAACGGCGTGACCACCGCCGAGGTAATTCCATTCTGAGTTTTCCCACTGCCATTTCCGCTCACCGAATACTCAACCCGCGCACGCAACGCGGGAGGAGGAAACGGCAGCGTCGCATATTTTTCATCATCGATTTGATTGACGGCCTCGGTGTCCGGATTATCCCGATGCCAGTAAGGACGCGTGTACGCCGCATTCTTGGGCACGCGTAACCGGAAAGTAGCGTGTACATCCTTACCTGCGTTGACGGTCAGTGGTTTCGTTTTTCCGGCGACCGTGGACCATCCCGACGGCACCTCCACTTTAATGTCGTCGATGCCCAAGGTCTCTTTCGAACCGTTGTGCACGGTCACTACCACGGTGAATTCCTGGCCTGGCGACACTGTGGTCAGTGCGTCCGCTTCTTTCGGCGGGCGCTTTTCGGAGTGATCGTTAAAAGAAACGTCGGAAGCAACTTCCGCCGTAAGGCCAACCCCAAGCGCGAGATTCAGCGCGCTCTCTGCTTGCTGCCCCTTCTCCTCGATTCGCGTCAGCAAGTCGAGCTTCGCCGCCGTGTCCAGCTTGCTTCCGCGTACTTCGCCATGCGCGCGCTTCAGTTCCGCTACCACTTTCATGAGAGGCAGGACGGCACTCGAAATGTCAGTGCCCTTGGCATCCTCCGTCGCCTCGGCAACCCGCTTCCCAATCTCCGCGAATTCTCGTCCCAGCTGCGGAAGTCTCTGATTGGCTCCATCTTGCGCGGCCAGTCCCGGCCATGTGGTATCAATGCCGTCAAAAAAACTCTTCTCGTGCCCATCTTTATCCAGCGTCGAAGGCACAACCGAATCCACCAATCGGTAAAAAGTAAACCGATCTCCCGCATCCACCGTCCAGTTCGCCGCGCCCTGCGACATCTGGTGGCGCAAGCCCTGCATGGCAAACTGGGCATACGACATGCCTAACTCCGGGCCGCGCTCGCCCGTGTTCAACTTCAAAGTCCAATCCGCATCGGGACAAGTCATCGCCCCAAAGCCGCAAACATTTCCGATGTAAACCTTCTTGGCCTGCCAGGGCAGAAGCCCTTGCGCAATCTGCTCCGGAAACCGCTTCGCATCCGCCGCCGCGCGGAATGCCTCTCTCGTCAATATGCTCGAGGCCTGATGATGCCCGTGCCCATCCCGTGACGTCCCCGAAAACCTCGCCACCAGCACATCCGGGCGAAACGTTCGAATCACCCGCACCATGTCCCTCAGCGCCGTGTCGTGTCCACCCCACTTCTCAAACGTCTCTTCGGCGCTCTTCGAAAATCCGAAGTCCGCAACCCGCGAAAACCGTTCCTGCACTCCGTAATATTGATCCGACGCCAGCAACTCCTCCGCCCGCAGCACGCCCAGCACATCCGACAAATTGCTTCCAATTTTGTTTTGCCCGCCCTCGCCGCGATTCAGCGTCATCAGCAGCACGCTCACCCCGCGTCCCCGTGCCTCCAGCGTCAGCATTCCGCCGTCTTCATCGTCCGGATGCGCGACGACTTGCATCAGCCGCGCCGTGGTCCCGAGCCGCAAGAGTTCCAATCGCAATCCGGCGGCGCCATCATTCTGCGGAATCTCCGCCGGAACGCCCTGATACAAAAGTCCCGCAGGATCAGCCAGTACGTCGAAGCTCGCGGTGGGCGTTGTGGCTTCCCCATCCTTGCGCGTGTTTTGCGCAAGGGTGAGTGATTGCACCACCACCGGCCAAAGAACAAGAAGGCAAACAAATCGAAGCTGCAAAAATCGCATGCGCTGAAATGGAGAGGAAGCGTGGCGCAGGTCGGCCCGCAACAGGCGAGGAATTCCGGAATGTCTCACCCTACAAGGATGGGGCCAAATGCCACTTTGACGCAAATTGTTTCCATCGGATCCAGGAAGGTCAAACCTTCAGCGGCAACTTGAATGACCGCCGATTCGTATCAGGGTATGCCTTCAGGCATACCGCAAAGCAGCACGATGAGTCGCGCCTTCAGGCGCTGCAGCGGCTCGCAAGTTGCCGTCTACGGCAGTTTCCAGCGGCTAAAGCCGGTGCGATTGCCACTGATGGCATCGCTGAAGCGATTCCCTGATACAAATCGTAAGCCCGTTCGCGAACGGTCCAGCCCGCCAAATCGAAAGCCAAACGCCGCCAGCCGGAAGCCGGAAGCCGGAAGCCGCCCTCAGACATCACACAACTCCGCCGCCTTCCCCAGCGCCACCAGCGGATTTCCCGTGGGCACGAATTCATGCGCCACATAGCCGCGAAATCCCGCGTCGGCGATCGCCCGCATCACTCCGTCCCATTGAACCTCCTGCGTCCCATCGAGTTCGTGCCGGCCGGGTACGCCGCCGGTGTGGAAATGCCCGATCCACTGCAGATTCTGCCGGATGGTATCGATCAGGTCGCCTTCCATAATCTGCATGTGATAAATGTCATACAGCAGCTTCACATTCGGCGAGTTCACTCCTTGCATCACGCGGACGCCCCACGCGGTGTGATCGCACATGTAATCGGGATGATTCACCTTGCTGTTGAGCAGTTCCAGGCAGATCGTTACGCCGTAATCTTCCGCGATTTTTTTTACGCGATTCAGTCCCGCGATGGTATTGCGCGCGCCCTCTTCATCCGGCATGCCGCCGCGACTCCCGGAAAACGTAATCACATTCGGAACACCCGCTTTCGCCGCCCGCGGAATGTTGAGGCGAAATCCCTGCTCGATCACAGCATGATTCTCGACCCGGTTGAGAGCCTTCCCAATGTCTCCACCACCGGCATATCCCATGGTGCAAACTAATCCATAGCGCCGCGGAATCTCATATTCGTCCGGCTGTAGCAGGTCGACACCGAGCAGCCCAATCTTCCTCGCGTATTCGGCCAGTTGATCGACAGGAATGTGCGGGTAACACCACTGGCACACCGCTTGACGAATCCGTCCCTTGCGTGGAGTCGCGGACGCTTCCAGACAAGTTCCCAGCGAAGGAGTCGCCACAGCGCAGACGCCCGCAAGCGAAGATTGCAGCCACGAACGTCGCGTAAACTGCCGCATAAATGAAAAGTTTCCCCGAAATGGATCAGCCCGTCACGCCCAGAACCGAGAATTGAGCGAAGAGCGAAGAGCCGAAAGCCAAGCGCCGAAAGCCGGAAGCTCAAAGCTCAGAGCTCAGAGTTCCCTACCGCCCCTCTTTCAACACCGCCTGGCAGTTCGCCGCCGCCGTCAGCACTTCATTGAATGCCGTCTCTTTCCGCAAATCCTTCAGCAGCGGATCATCCAGCAGCGCTGTGTAGGCGCAATAATTCTGCTGCACCGCGGCCTTCAACAGCCGCAGAGCCGGCTCACTCTGCCCGCACACAGCCATCAGCGCGCCCACGTGATACCAAGCCTCCGGATCCAATTCCAGCATGACCGACGCTTCGTTCTCCCGCACGATCCTCGCTAAGTCCGCGGGACGCTGCGCCGCCGTGCACGCCTGCATCAACTCCCGATGATAAATAGGCGCCTTCGCCATATTCTTCGCGCTTTCCCGCGCTTCCGCCACATTGCCTTCCGCGAGGTAAACATACGGAGTCACCCACGCCGCCCACTCCGATCCCGCATCCAGATGCACAAAGTCCATCGCTCGATCGGTCTTGCCCATCTCCAGGAACGACCATGCGCACGAACGGAAGGTGAAATTCCCCGGATCGAGTTGCCGCGCAGCATTACACTCCTGCGTCGACTGTTCCAGCATTCCCGCATAGCGCAGCACATAGCTCAGCGCAAAGTGCGCGTCGGCGCTCTGCGGACGCCGCCGCACCAGGTCTGTCGCCGCGTCATAAGCGCGCCCCAGTTCGCCGCGCTCTACCCGATTCGTAATCAGACTGCTTGCCGCCATCACCCGATTCGGATCCAGCGTCACCGCTCGTTCGTATGCCGAATTCGAACGCTGGAACATATCCTCGCCCCCGCCTCCGAACAAAGAGTCGAAGTAGTATCTCTGCCCCAGCGCTTCCCACGCGGGCGCATACGTGGGATCAATCCCCACCGCCCACTCCAGCATTTTGATCGCTTCTTTGTTGGGAGCCGCATCATGCGGCACCGCAATGCTGCGCAAATAAAAGTCGTATGCTTGCTGGTTCTTCGGCCGCGACGCCGCCGATTCCGACGCCCCCGCCGCGCCTCCCAGTATCGGCAATAATCCATGCTGCACCTGCGAACTCAATTGCTGTTGCAGCCCGATTAAATCTTCCGCCTTCGCGCTCACCGTGCTTTGCCAGATCAGCCGCTCAGTGGGCACATCGATCGCTTCCAGCGTCACCGTTAGCGTGTCTTCTTGTTTGATAAAGTGGCCCTGCAGCAGCCGGCCCACATGCAACTCCTGCCCCACTTTTTTCGGGTCCAAATCAAGCGCCACGAAGCGGCGCGTAACCGAAGTAGGCCGCACCTCCAGAGCTCGCGAATACGTCAACACGCTGGTCAGTTCATCCGCCAGCGCGAATCGCAAATAATCGATGCTGAAATCGCCATTCAGATTCTGCAGCGGCAACACCGCAATCGCATTCTTTTGCTCCGCGCTGGCTACCTCCCGATGCTTTACCCACCACGCTCCCACCGCGCCCAGAACCGTAGCCAGCAGCGCCGCCATGGCAATCAGCGAATAGGTCAAAAAACGCGAATTTCGGCTGAAGGTCTTTGACGCCGCCCGCAACATCGACGAAGAACCACTGCCAACCTTGACCGTTCCCGACTCCGTCTCCCGCTTCAGTTGCGCCAGATCCGACCGCATTTCCGCCGCGCTCTGGTAGCGGTGCGTCCGATCTTTCTCCATCGCTTTCCCAATGATTCCCTGCAACTCGATCGGAATCCTCGGATTCAGGTCGTGCGGCGGCGTCGGCTTCTGATGCAGCACTGCATCCAGTGTCATCAGCGAATTGTTTCCCGAGAACGGCTTCTTTCCAGTTGCCATCTCATACATCACCACGCCGAACGAAAACAGGTCGCTGCGAGCATCCACGGTTTCGCTGCGCGCCTGCTCGGGCGACATATACACCGCCGTGCCCGGAATAATCCCCACCGCCGTCAAAGATTGATCTTCTTCGGTACCGGTGTTGTGCACCAGCTTCGCCAGGCCGAAGTCGAGCACCTTGGCCTGCCCGGTTGGGGTCAGAATGATGTTGGCGGGCTTGATGTCGCGATGCACGATCCCCTTGGCGTGCGACGCCACCAGCGCGTCCGCTACCTGCACGCCGACGTCAAGCACTTCTTCCAATTTCATCGGCTGACCGCCGATGTGCTGTTTCAGGCTTTCGCCCTCGAGCTTCTCCATCACGATGAACGGATGCCCGTTGTTGTCTTCTATGCCGTGGATAGTGCAGATGTTGGGATGGTTCAGTTGCGAAGCCGCCCGCGCCTCGCGTGTAAAACGCTCCAGCGATTTCGGGTCGTCGGCCAGATTTTCTGGAATAAATTTGAGCGCCACATGCCGCCCCAGGCTCAGGTCCTCCGCCTCATACACGACGCCCATACCACCGCCCCCAAGCTTGCCTAGGATGCGGTAATGCGACACTTGCTGGCCAATCATGAAAGAGTAGGACCGCGCTCGGCGGTAATGGTAGGACGGTGGTCCAGTCCGGGTCAACTCCGGCCTAACTTAAGAAAACCCCCGTCGTCGAGCCGTTCCGCTGTTTCACTTTGGAACGCTGAATCCTCAATTCCCAAACTTGCCCTCAACACCTCGTCTTCTTCGCACTCGCCAGCCCGCATCCGCCGTCCGCGCAATATTATGGAATCGTAAGCAATTGCCCAGCTCTGAATCCCGCACTCCGGAGGTCTCCGCTCATGAACGCCGCCGCCAAAAGTCCGCAGCCCTGGCCGTCTCCCACCCCGAGCCGGCAGGAGGCGATTCGCCTCCGGGCCGAAGAAATCTATGTCCGCAATGGTGGAATTCCTGGCCGCGACACCGAAAATTGGGCTCAAGCAGAACGAGAAATCCTGCGCGGATCTCCCGAAGCTTTCTGCCGCAAAGCCATCGTGGTCAAGATAGATGGCGCCCAGTACATCGGCGAATACAGCGCCGAATCCTCCCAGGGTTACGTTCCCGGCGAGTTTGGCCCGGGCGCCTCCGTCTCGGTGCGCTTCCACGGCGACCGAATGTTTCTCCTACGGCCCAACGGCAAGGTACTGGAAACCACGCTAGTCAAAAAAATCGAATGAAATTTCATCCCATTCTCTTTCCATCCCTCCCTTATCCTCTTGCCAGCTTGATATATTGCAAACATGCTGAATCTGCTCCTTCAGAATCAAAGGCGGCCACGGGGGCGGACTCTCACTTCCACTTTTCTGCATTTGGGCGCAGTCGGTCTTTTCTTCCTCGCCATTCTCGACAGTTCTCCGCTTCCCACCTTCGGCGGTCTCGATATCCTCACTGCCATCCTGGCCGCCAGTCACCGGAATCCCTGGTACGAGTACGCCGCAACCGCAACTGCCGGTTCCGTCATCGGCGCCTACATCACTTTCCGCCTGGCTCGCAAAGCCGGCTCCGCTTATCTGGATAAGAAATTCAAGAAAGGCAACGTGTCCAAATTCCTCGACTTATTTAAGAAGTGGGGAACTGGAACCTTGGCAGCGTCCGCGGCGATTCCTCTGCCCACTCCGACCAGCATGTTTTTCGCCGCCGCCGGCGCTTCCGATTACTCTTTGCCTAAGTTTCTAATCGTGGTGGGCCTCTCTCGCGCGATCCGCTATTCCGCCATTGCATTCGTGGCCAGCGAATACGGGCGCGGCTTTATCCGCGTGCTCCGCCATCCCACCCAACACTGGGGCTGGCTCGTGATATCCATGGCGATGATCGCTGCTTTGATCGCGGCCGGTATTATGATCAGCCGCCGCCTCACGCCCGCGCCCGCGGAGTAAACTCTGCGTCCACCAGGAGCACGATCGCAACTTTCTATGGCAGCACTTAAACGCGCGTCGACTCTCCAGCGCAGTTACCAGGCGATTCTGTTGAAAACTCAAACACTCGCTCCATGAACTAGGGAACAATACTTCGACTGCCGCTGTCCTGCTGCTCTCGTTACCACTGGTATCAACCGCCGTTACCTCGTAATAGTAGGTGCTGCCATTGGCAATGGTGGAGTCGGAATAAACCGTCGATGCAATCAAATCAGTGTTGATTTTTTCCCAGTTCACTCCGTCCGGGGCGCGATCAACCGCCCCGCATTTCTGGCCTTCGCTTGACCTCTCATTTACAATCCACTCGCTGAATCTTCCGTCCCTGACAAGTCCTGGCAATTCATCGGGTCAGGAAGAAGAATGTTCGAAAGGAGGATGCGATGCTCCGTTCCCGTGCGACTCTCTATACTGCTGCCGTCGCAGTCCTGTTGGTTTTGCTGCTCAGTTGTGGGGGCGCTCACGACTCCGACGAATATTTTGTTCTGGTATCCGCGAACCTCCAGGTTCCATATTGGAAGGCCGCTGGCGCAGGCTTTACCAACGCGGCTCTGCAAATGAAAGTTCGCTCCGATTTCATGGGACCGCAAACCTATGATCCCAAGGCTGAGCGCGACGCCGTCGATCAGGCGGTGCAGAAAAAAGCTACAGGCATTTTGCTCGGCGTCACCGATCCCGCCTTGCTGAAAGACAGCATCGACAAGGCCGTGGCCGCGGGCGTGCCGGTGATCACGATCGACTCCGACGCTCCCGCCAGCAAGCGGCTGTTTTTCATCGGAACCAATAACTATCAGGCCGGCTTCACCGGCGGCGAGCGCCTGGCGCAAGAGCTGAAGGGCAAAGGCAATGTCGTGGTCTTTTCTATGCCCGATCAGTCGAACCTGCAGGAGCGGCTGCGCGGCTACAAAGAAGCGCTCGCGAAAACGCCCGCGATCAAAATCACCCGCGTGGTCGATATTCAGGGCGATCCTCGCATCGCCTTCGACACCACCACCCAGATCATCGGCAAGGAACGGGACAAGGTCGACGGCTTCGTATGCCTGGAAGCGCAATCCGGCAAGGAAGTCGCCGGCGTGCTCAACAGCTATCACGTCACCGGAAAAGTTGTGATCGCGATGGACACCGACCAGGAGACGCTCGACTGGATCCAGAAAGGCGTGATCGCCGCTACCATCGCCCAAAAACCATACACCATGGCCTTTGTCGGCATGCAGATGCTCGACACGCTATATCATCACAAGCCGTCGTCGCTCGACACCGATTGGTCGAAGGACAGCTTTGCGCCCATTCCAAGCTTCGTGGACACAGGCTCGGCTTTAATCGACAAGAGCAACGTAGATGCCTTTATGCAAGCCGGAAGGAATCTCAACTCGGCGCCGAAATAAAACAGGCGGCGGGACCGAGCAGCGGAAAGTGTCTGGCCGGAGCGCGCCGGCGATTGACCGAATTTGAAATCCTCAGCGACGATAGTCTTCCGGAGTCATCCCGAAGTCCCGTGTTTTTTCCAGCGGGACGAGGGATCTCCCTAACTCACATGCCGTCCTGTTCAGCCTGAGCACGCAATCCTACGAAATATATTCCTTGATGTACTCGTCTTTGCTGTGCGCCAGTTGGCGAACGTCCCCATCGAAGATAACCTTGCCGTCGCGCAGCATCAGAAAACTCATGAGCACGTCGCAGAATTGCCCGCGTGGCAGCGCGCGCATCTGGTTGGTTCGCTGATCGAACTGATGCGTCGCCATTACAAATGCGTCCTGCAGCCGATGGCTCACCAGCAGGGAACTGGTGTGGTAGACGTCGCGCTGCTTCATGATCAGTTCGATAATCGTGTTGGAGGTGATCGGGTCGAGACCGCCCGTCGGTGAGTCGTAAAGAATCACTTCCGGCTGCGTGATAATCGCGCGCGCAATGGCTACGCGCCGCCGCATGCCCCCGGAAAGCTCGGAAGGAAATTTGTCGATGGTATGTTCCAGTTCCACGAAACGCAGCGCTTCCAGCACTCGCTGTTCAATAACAGCATCGGCAAAGCCTTGTTCCTCGATCAGGCGATAGGCTACGTTCTCTCGTACCGTCAGGGAATCGAACAGAGCGCTCTCCTGAAATACCATCCCAATCTTGGCGCGCAGAGCGAAAAGATCTTCTTCCGGCGTCTCGGTTACATCCTTGCCTAGCACCAGAATTCGTCCCGAGTCGGGTTTCAGCAGACCCAAAGCCAGTTTCAAAATCGTACTCTTGCCCGAACCCGCAACCCCAAACAGCGCTTTCGTTTCGCCGAAGGGCAAACAAAACGACACTCCCCGCAACACCTCATGGTCCTCGAACTCGATGTGTACATCCTGGAACTCGATGGCGTGCGCGGCCGCTTCCCGCGTCGCGGCGGCAGCGGAGTTGAGAGGCAAAGTGGGTGCGGACATGCGCCTATTTGTACTTCAAAACGTTCATCAGGAATTGCGTGACAAACAAATCGACCACCACAATCAGAACCGACGCGGCCACCACCGCTTGTGTAGTCGCGCGTCCAACGCCCTGAGTTCCCCCGCGGGCCGTCATTCCGTAATAACAGCCCACTGTGGCGATGATGAAGCCGAACATGACCGGCTTCACCAGTCCCATAAAAACATCCTGAAATACCAGCGACTGCCAGGCATTGCTCCAGTACTGGCGGGCATCGAGGTTCAGAAGAATTTTAGATACAAACAATCCGCCGGCCAGGCCGACCAAATCCGAGAGGATGGTCAGGAAGAACAACATGAAAACCGTGGCCACGACCCGCGGCGCCACCAGCTTTTTCATGGGGTCGGTGCCCAGGGCACGCATGGCATCAATCTGCTCGGTCACCACCATCGAGCCAAGTTCGCTGGCCATTCCAGAAGCGTTTCGCCCCGCAACCATGAGCCCGGTAAGAACGGGCCCCAGCTCTCGCACCATCGAAAGCGAAACCAATTGCCCAATCAGTGTGATGGAACCAAATCGCTGTAAGGTGTTCGCGCTCTGTACGGCGAGAACGGCGCCCGTGAAAAAACCGCTCAGGATGACAATCGGCAACGATCCCACGCCAATTAAGTCCGCCTGCTGGATGATGTCAGCGAAATAAACGGGCTTGCGAAACAGGTTGGCGACGGACTGCGCCGTCATCAAAGTGTAATCCTGAACCGCCAGGACTTTCTGCTTGGCAAACTCCGTAGGCGAGATCAATTCCATGCGATTCAGAAAAGGCCGCGGCTCCGGCAAGCGCGAGCCGCAGTCTTGACCGAACTATAACAGAGAGCACTGTCCGCTATCAGCCCTGAACTGTGGAGACCAATTGTTGGATTTGGATATGGAAACGTAGTGAGCGCAATCGCCTTCCATGAGAAGGCGGGTAGGAGTCACGCTGCTTCTCTTCGTTGACTTGCCTCCGGTCGCGCCCCTAAGATGTCGTCACTATGGCAGGCGCCGACACGCTCATCGCCCAGTTCATAGCGCCATACCGCATATTTGCACTATTTACGAAATCGGCGGCCACGACGTAGACGCTTCATCCCCAGGGACCGGTGAGCAATTAGAAGTTTCGAGAAGACACGATTCTTCATGGAGAACGATGTGGTAAATACGCAGATTCGGAATGTAGCGATCGTCGGTACGGGCTTGATCGGCGCGAGCTGGGCGGCGCAGTATCTGGCAAGCGGTCTTGACGTCATCGCGACGGATCCCGCGCCAAACGCGGAGGCCAACTTACGCAGGGGCGTCGACGAGGCATGGAAGTTACTCTCGGTCGTTGGCCTCGCTTTAGGTGCAAGCCGCGAGCGATTGACCTTCACTGCCGATATGAAGGAGGCGGTCTCGAAGGCCGACTTTGTCCAGGAGAACGTTCCGGAACGACCCCTCTTGAAAATCAAGGTGTTCGCCCAGATGGACGAAGTCGCTCCTCCGGACACGATCCTCGCTTCGAGCGCGTCCGGCATCACTATGGACGTCATTCAGTCGAGCTGTAAGCATCCCGAGCGCTGCGTGCTAG
>Ga0182024_10002419_pt1 | contig 46289 bp, 33 predicted proteins | sample P32metaG_FD_120480 | JGI IMG/M metagenome (GOLD analysis project Ga0182024, IMG submission 120480) | Permafrost microbial communities from Stordalen Mire, Sweden - P3-2 metaG (Illumina Assembly) | ecosystem: Environmental > Terrestrial > Soil > Wetlands > Permafrost | place: Sweden: Stordalen... | reverse complement strand
TTGCTCGGAAAGATCACTTCGCCGTCAGCTCGATGTATCGGACCAACTGTTCCGATGGTCAGGCAGAAACAGCCACTGAGCATGAGCATTGCGTATCGATTCACAGTTCGCCCTCGGTTTGTGGAGATGGAGCGGTTTACATCTTATCACTGGCAAAGGCCGGCGCACAGCACCTGCTTCAATTCTGCAAACAGTCGTTGCTTCCGCTTGTCCTGCGCGGTTTTCGGTTCACGTGAAACGATCCAATCAGACCTTCATTGGCTATGATATTGGAACCTTTGGCTCAGTGAACAATCTGATGGCAATCCAAGAGATCCAAATCTGCGGTTATCGCTCTTTGCGAAAGATCAAGCTTGAACTTGGAGATCTTACTGTTCTGCTCGGTCCGAATGGCTGTGGAAAGAGCAATGTTTATCAGGCAATCCAGCTTCTATCAAGCGCCGCGCACGGGCGATTTGGCCGCCGGATTATGGAAGAAGGCGGCATGAGGTCAGTCCTTTGGGCTGGTCCGCGACGCAAGAACGAAGATCATCGCGTTCAACTGGCAATGAAATTCGATGACATGTTGTATACGCTCGAATGCGGACGAGTGCCTATCAGTGAGCGCCCGGACGCCGACGATTTTCGCCTAGACATTTTCAGGCAGGATCCTGACATTAAGGTGGAAACTCTGCAGCTTGCCAATGGGGGGAAGAACGCATCGCTGCTGCAGCGAAAGGGGAACTCAATTACGGCGCGCAACATGGATGGACGCAACGTTTCCTATCCCGCCACCATTGCTATGAGTGAATCAGTTCTTTCAGAACTGCGGGAGCCGCATAAATTTCCGGAACTATCCACGCTACGCATGGAATTGATCAATTGGCGTTTTTACCACGAATTCCGCACCGACTTGCAGTCGCCGCTGCGGCAATCACAGATTGCGACTTTAACTCCGATCATGAATGACGAAGGCACCGATCTCTTCGCTGCAATTGCCACCATTCAGGCTATCGGTGACAGTAAGGTTCTCGTTGACGCAATCGAAAGAGCGTTCCCCGGCTGCACTATTTCGATCGGTTGCGAAGACAACGAGTTGACCTTATACATGAATGTGCCCAACATATTTCGCCCGATGACTGCACGTGAGTTTTCGGACGGAACTTTGCAATACCTGTGTCTACTCGGTGCCCTGTTGACTCCGCGTCCGGCACCATTTATGGTGCTCAATGAACCGGAGACAAGTATACATCCGGATCTCTACGAGCCGCTTGCGGAACTGATAGTGCACGCTTCAAAAAGTTCCCAAATTCTGCTGACCACACATGCAAAGGAGCTTGCTCACTTCATCCGCAAGAAAGGCAAATGCTCGTTGGTGGAACTTCAAAAAGTTAAAGGAGCTACCACCATTATCGGTGACAGTCTGGGGTCCGATGAAGAAAATGATGAAGATGAAACGGAGAAACCGTCGAAGGAAGTAAATGTACCCAAGCGTTCGGCAAAAGAACAGCAAAAGAAACAGATGACTGACGACGATGACGATGACTGAGGCGGGATAGTGGCACTCACTGATTTCGTAATTAAGAACTATCGATCGGTCAAAGACGTTTGGCTGAAAATGCAGCGGATCACGGTCGTTGTCGGACCAAATGGATCTGGGAAAAGCAATCTCTATCGAGCCATGTATCTTGTGGCTTCAACGGCAAACGGGCAGCTCGCGCGGAGCATTGCTGAGGAGGGCGGCATGGAGTCAGTAGTATGGTGCGGTGCATATAGTAAGAACGATAGGCACCAACTTTCGTTGTCAGTCAAGGTCAACGACCTCCAATATGATCTGGGTTGTGGGATTGCCTCCCAACTTGACGGCACACTCTTTTGTAAAGACCTCGAGATCAAGCGCGAGCGGGTGTTCATCATGAAGAGCGGATTAAAATCACGAATTCTCGATCGCGGCCGGGCCGAGATCACCGCTCGCGACTCGGCTGGTCGCACAACAGATTACACAAAGCGTGTTGCCGGTAACGAGTCGATTTTAACCGGTCTGCGAGAACCGCATCGATACCCTGAACTTTCGTCCTTACGCCAAGAGTTCCTCGACTGGCGTTTCTACCACGACTTTCGCACAGATCGTGATTCACCGCTTCGTAAACCTCATCTGCCCGTTGCCACTCCTGTAATGTCCCATGATGGAAGCGACTTCGTTTCTGCCTTAGGTACCATTTTAGAAATGGGAGATGCTGACGGGTTGCAAAAATGTTTGAATGACGCTTTTCCTGGAGCCGAACTCCAAATTGTTCCTAGTGTTGCCGGCCTGCGTCTTTACCTGAAGTCTCCCGAATTCGAACGACCTTTTGATGCATCGGAGCTATCGGATGGCACGTTGCAATATCTCTGCCTCTTAGCCGCTTTCTTTAGTTTGACCCCACCCTCGGTGCTCGCAATCAATGAGCCAGAAACAAGCATCCACCCCAGCCTCTTCGATGCGCTGGCGAAATTGATCGTAAAAGCCTCCGAGCAATCGCAAATCTGGATCACCACCCACTCGCGTGATCTTGCCGATTACATCCTCGAATATAGCGGCTACGCACCCCTCGAATTAGAAAAGGTCGACGGCGAGACCCGCCTCATGGGCGTCAAACTCGGCATCCACAAAGATCCAGATGACGAAGACGACGATGAGGACCAGAACGCCGACGAGGTTGATAATGCCGCCGAGGTCGATGAATAAGCTCACTCACCCCGTGGTTCCCTAGCGCAACTACATGTGGTGCTTGCCACTACCGGCGCCTATCCCGGCGCCTATCCCGGCGCCAATCCCGGCGCCAATCCCGGTGTCAATACAAGTGTCACTACCGGTCTACCGGTCAATACCGCTGTCATTTCGACCGAAGCGAACGCAGTGAGCGAGTGGAGAAATCTCTCATGCCGCTGCGTGTCAGCTCCCAGCGTGGACAGCGCATTGTTCATGCGGATCAACATATATTGCGGCTGCTGCGCAGCGTTATGAGAGATCTCTCCACTGCGCTCACTGCGTTCGCTTCGGTCGAGATGACACGTGATGCCACGAGCGTGACGAGTTACTCAGGCACGTGATTGTGCCTGTTTACGCCTCCGGCACGTGATTGTGGCTGTTTGCTACTGCGGCATGTTGGTCAGTTTTCTGTAGGCATAGTAGAGCAGAATGTCGTCTTTTTCGGTGGGGCGAAAATTGGATTTTGTGAAATGCAGCGACTGACCGTCGATTGTTGGCGTGCAAGGACCTTGATAAACAATCAAGCCGCGGGGCTCTGTTGGCCATTTGACTTTGGAAATGTCATGTTCTGTAACAGAACTTATAGACATTAGTTTTATCGGGGCGTGCACTGTATTCGGTGCAAAGGTGACAACGAGTTCGGCTTTTCCAATCGGACCATGCCAGGATGAGCCTGTATGCAGGATGTACGATGTCTGCTGGTACATTCCATTGTCTGATGTAACTTGCGCACCTGGTGGAAGTCTGTAGACATCGCGAATATGGCAATCGCTGTTGGCTTTGAAAGTCACCGTTTTGACGTGCCAGTAATGTTCGCGATCTGCGCCTGCGATTATTTTGGTTGGCACTTTCTTGCCATCGACATATGATTCATATGAAGTAAATGTGGCATGCAATTTTGAAAGCGGCGGAAGCGGATCGCCCTGATATGGTTCTGCGGCGCCCAGTCCGTCGTCGGGAAATCCCATGCGCACGGTTGCTGCCGGACCGCTATTGTGAAAGACGAAGTCGCAATCGACCTTGATTGTTTTGTCCGCTACATCAATATGTACAACTTCACTTTGCATCGCCACCGAAGCGTGCCCTGAGAGCAGGTGTGGCGAGCCGCCAAATGAAATGCCTCCGTCATCGGCCAGTGCTGCCTGACCATAAACCAAGGAGCAAACACCGATTATCGCGAAGGCGTACGAAAAGATAGAACGCATGATTACCTGCAGAGTCGTGTCGCTTTATCTTAGCTGGCACAAGACAAAATTTGCACCGACATCCGCTCAAGTTCTCCTAACCCCTAGTGGGAAAAGTCAACTCAGTGCCAGTGAAAACCCCATAGATCCCCGGCGGTCTAATCCGTATATTGCTGGTGAGCCACTTTTCTGGCTTGCGACTCAAACTTACTAATCACTCCAATTGGCACGCCACTCTCGTGACGTTCCTGCGGCTATGCGTCTTAAAAAACGTTGGTACGCATAATTTCTCTATGGGGAATAGCAATATGTCAGACCATACTACAAACACCACGCCCAACGGCAGTAATGGGATTGCACATCGCGAGGGGCACTCCCCTTCTGATTGCTCTGGCTGCGGCGAAACCAGCCACATTTTGTTGCCACTGGCCGATCTTTTGAAAGCGGTAGCATCAACACTTCAGGCTCATCCCTCTCATCCGCTTGCGGAGCACCCGATCATTGGCTCTGAAACTCCCTCAGATTTGGGGGCGCTCCCAGAAGTTCCATCTGTTTTTGGAAAGGGTGCTTTCAGTCACGCTTTTCGTTCAGTCTTCGATAAGCATGCCGCCGCTCATCGGCCGCCGGAGCAGTCAGATATAGGAATCGGCAAAGCTGACAAAACATCGGCAGGCGGAACCAGTCCATTCAATGTACAGGCATTCACGGCGGGCGCACCACTAGCCGAGGCACAAACTCCTGGGAGAGAGGGCGTCCCACCCGCTTCTGATGCGGGCAAGATGCCCGCGCCCCCAGGGGAGACGGACTCGGTAGAGGATGATGTTGCTGCTCCGGTCCCTAATGGAGCGGAGTCGGTGGCTCAAGCTGTTTCAACATCGGCTGATTCTGCTTCCCAAGTCGGTACTGACGAGCAGAAAGAACCCGTGTCTACGCAAGAGCCGCCCGCCGCTGGACGACGGACGAGGCTGCCGCGCGGGCTGTTTGCTTCGAAACAAGAAAAGAAGGCGCAATCGAATGCATCAAATTCTTCGCCGTGGGGCGATGAGGAGGAACTCGCCGAGCCGCCCAAGATGCGATTCAAGAACTGGCATGGCATTGATGGAGTTGCCGTCATGTTGTTTGGTGTCGTATTCCCAGCGCTCGTATGCCTGGGTGCGTGCGCTTCAGTTCCGAAACGATTGACGCTGATCATGCTCGAACATCCGGTGGAAACGATTGCGGAGCTGGCATTACTGTTGCTCGTACCGCTAACGAATTATGCGTTGTGGTCTGCCTTCAGGCGTGACGACATGCGCCTTTCGTTAAAGCGAGGACTCTCTCTTGGCTCGGCGATGTGTACTTCATTCATCATATCTGGTGTCACATTTGCTGCATTGATGCAGAACAACGGGCAGATGATGCAATCGGAGATCGGCACGACATTCGAGGCCGGCTTCACTTGGCTGGCTGCACTTTCTTGTTTAGCAGGTTGTGCCACGGCTTACATTCTGTTCCGCCATTTGAAGGCGCGAGACTTTGTCCAATCGCGCCGGCTCATATTGGCATACACGGCAATTGGTGCCATCTTGAGTGCATTCACTTTAGTTGGAGCAGAAGCGAAGAGCTGGTATGTGCGCATGTCCGAGCGCATGGCCGTTTCCAACCACGCCACCGAGCGCGCAGAGGGACTTGCGCAGCTGAAATCGTTTTACTCCGAGCGAGAGTTGCGTATGGAATGTACCGATTCTCGTGCGGCCGGTCTGTGCGGCTTGTTTTACCCAATCAAAGCTGACGCGCAGAAGGAGCTGTACTTCAGATTGACCGGCAAACCCTTTTCTTTTCACGATCAAAACAATGATCTTTCTACAATGCCGGATGACTACGTAAGTCATCATGCTGTCGGTGATATGGTCCCAGGTCTGTCGATGGTGCGTTCAGAAATGAGCGCCGCTGTGCATCCTCAGACCCTGACGTCGTCGATTGATTGGACCTTTGTCTACAGGAATGAGTCCTACGGTTCGCAGGAGGCACGAAGCGAAATTGGACTGCCATCAGGCGCGGTGATCACAGGAATGACTGAATGGGTCAACGGCGAGCAGGTGCATGGAACCTTCACCGCTACAGGAAAGGCGCAGCATGACTCGACCCTTGATGCTTCCTACTCACCAGCCACCATCGTAGACCTGGGACACAGCCGCGCATTGTTGCGCTGTTCTTCTGTGCAACCTGATGCGGAAGTAAAAGTCGCGTTGCGAATGATTGTTCCGCTCCAGCCAGAAAATCTGCGCGCTGCGTCTCTCGCCCTGCCAAAGTTGATTGCTACAAACTTTTCTCTTGAAGATGAGAATGCAGTCAAGCTTTATTCGCCGCTGAAAATATCCAGCGATTTCAACGACCTCCACAACTCCACTGCCGGCGGTGGCATTAAAATGCTAAGCGGGCAACTGGTTGGGAAACGGTTGCAGTCGGCCGAAGTTATTGTCAGTGTCGCTCGTCCAGAGGCCAAATCGGAAGGTTCCATTACTGTCCTCGACAAACTGGCTGTGAAGCTGGCTCAAGAAGACGAAAAGAGGCTCGCCGAGCAGCGTCGCAAGAGCCACGGCAATTACACGCCGTTGCCGCAACAGCTAACAGTAATTGTTGATGGACGCGAAGGGATCAAATCGCAACTCGATGCCCTGGCTTCACAACTGAATCAACATAAAGATGCTCACGGTCAGCGCCCGAGGATCAAGACCGTTAAGCCGCAATTCGTCGTGCAGAAGGTTGCCCAAGTGAAAAGTCCGGCGCCCAGGCAACTCGTAATTGTTGTCGACGGCTCTGATACCATGAAGGCACACGTCGCTGAACTGAAAAAGGCACTGTCTGCGGTGCCGCGAGAGTTCCCAGTTAAGATGCTGATTGCCTCGCAGGACAATCCGAAATTGTCCCATGAAGTTTCGCTGTCACACGGTTTGGATTATCTCGATCCAGCTAACTTCGGCGGCGGACAGAACAACCTGAAATCCGTCATAGATGCTGCTGAAGATGCTGGTACAGTCAAAGGCAGCGCCATTCTTTGGATTCACGGACCTCAGCCTGTTTCAAGCAGCGAGATGTACATCACCACACCGTATGGCGCTCCTCCATCACTGTATGAGTTGCCGATTGAAAGCGGAGAGATCGATACGAGCGAGTTTTTCAAAAATCACAACGACGTGGGTTCGTTCAAGCAAGTCTCGCACAGAAACAGCCTTGAGAAAGACATCGCTTGCTTCTTCGCCAAGTGGGAACCGAACAGCGCCGATTATGCCGTGTCCATGACCACCACCGACCAGAAGTCGGCCGCTGCTATGGAGCTCCCGGAGTCTGAAGGTCGCGAAGTTCTGCAACTGAATGCCTACGAGAAATGCATGCAGTTTCTCGCTGATCACAAACCACGCTCTGCTGCTCGAATCGCTGTAGCCTACGGCATTTTGACGCCAGTCAGTTGCGTGCTAATTGAGAACCAGCAGCAACAGCAGCCAGAGCAGACACAACATGACGAATTTGCAGGTGGAGGGTCGCAGTCCGCACAAGCGCCAGCGCTGGAAGGGGCAACCAATGGTACCATCGGACCCCAAGGTGCTGATGCCACCTACGTAACAGGTTTGAACACTGCCGGCACTGTCCGCGTCAACAACCTGGCCAACCTCGAAGCGCTGTTGAATCTGATCGCTAACGGCTCCGAGATTGGTGCTCTAATTGCGGGACTGGGTTTCGCTATCAGTGGATTCATGACCGCCGCTGACGGCAAACGCGACAAGGGTAAAATGGCACGCAGGCTCGCTATCGGTGTCGCCATTATCGTTGTTGGTATGAGCATCCCCGGCTGCATCAACTGGCTGGTGGCATCTGCTCGTGACGCCAACCTGTTCAGCTAGTCCGATAAACCCGCAAAGGCGCCCGGGGGCACAACCCCGGGTGCTTTTGTTTTGTAGGAATATAATGGGTGGGTTTGAGAGGGGATTATGAGAATTCAGCCATCCGGGATCTTTGTCAGTGCTGGTCTATTGCTTTCTTTTGCCTGGCTGATACCCGCGCTTGAGGCCGCTCCCGCTGCCAAAATTCCGGCTACCAAAGCTCCGCCTGTGGACAAATCCATCCAGGAGCGGGCGGTTTCTCCCGACCACACGCACTTCGCATTCGTAAAGACTTCCGCTAAGACCGTGTCTTCCGGGCAAGGCGACGTTTCCGCTGATTCGATCTGGTATGGCACAATCCGCGGCAATTCTGCCAAGCCGCTGTTCGAGCCCGGCGCGAAAGTCAATACTGATCAGGCTATCGGTGAGATCGAAGTCGGTGATATTCACTCTTTGAATTTCTCACCGGACGGACGCACTCTCTACTTTCTTTGCGCTTGTTACGCCGTCTCTGGCGCGGCGATCGCTGTTGATTTACAAACCAGAAAGTTGAAATATGTTGTGGATGCAAATACTCTGAGAGTCATACAACGCGGTAAACAGAAGGGATATCTAATTGTTACCCGTCATCGGTATCATCCGCGGGGCGGCTCCTACGAGAAGGTAGAAACCGTAAAGCCGTGATTGCCGGCTTGTCTTAGCTGCGTCTAAGCTTGCATGTTGAAAACTCTGCCACAATGCACTTGTGACACAGGTCCGCCTGAGACACGAAAGTTTAACCTGGCGGTTGTGCGATCGACCGCACAAGCACCAATTAGGAATACGGCTGAGCGAATGAAGAAAGCACTGATAATCGCTACGTTGGCGTTGAGCATGCTGGGCACGAGCCCTTTCGTGAGCTCTGCAGCGGCTGACCCAGCGGCGCAGAACGACCAAACGCCGGCAATGCTTCAGGGACAAGTTGACGCGCTCGCCATCCTGAGCGACCAAGTGCAGTCTGATATTGGCATTGAATGCACCAAATCCGGTACCAACGATGTGAAAGTCTCAAAGGTGAAACCGGGTTCAGAGGCTGGCAACAAGGGTGTACAGGAAAACGACGTAATCCAGGATGCTCGTGTAGAGCCGAACGTGATTGTCCTCAGTATCAACCGCGACGGACGTGTTTTTACACTTACCTTGGACCGAAAAGAAACCAACCCGGTGCCACTTCAGGCGATGCAGCCTAAGCTGGATGTTCCAGTTCCTAAGCCCTTTACACTGAAAGCAAGTCAATTCCAGAGCACCGTGAAAAAGCAAGACATTCCTGTCTTAACGGTTTTACAACAGAAATTGAAGCCTTTGGCTGATTACACAGTCGAATTGATTGTTGATCGATCGTTATCTATGAGGCGGCGCGATTGTCCGGGGCGTGAATCTCGATGGAACTGGTGTGGCGATCAAGCAGAAGAGTTGGCGCGCAACATCTCTCCGTTACTTCCTAAGGGAATAAGCATCACTACTTTTGCTCATGACCACGAGGTTTACGAGCACTCCACTGCGCAAAAGATTGTGGAGGTTTTCGAAAATCCTCATTTCCAATTGGGTACTTTTCTTTACGAAGCAATCAACGATCGCCTGGAGAATTATTTCGCCAAGCGGCGACCTGGCTCGAAACCATTGCTGATCGCCGTAGTTACTGATGGGCTGCCGACTCCGATGCCTCAACCGGCGATGGTCAGGGATAAGTTGATCAGTGCCACCAAACGGATGAAAGACTCTCGCGAAATCACAGTTGTCTTCCTGCAGATAGGCGGTCGCGATCCATCTGGTGAAAGGTTTTTGCACGACCTCGATGTCAACCTCGTCAACAATGGAGCGCGCTACGACATAGTGCACACCATTCTGTTCTCGCAACTGATGCAATCCGGACTCAGTCAGGCTCTAGTCGACGCTGTTCAGAGCAATAAAGAGCTCGCCGATTCTCGCACTGGATCTCCGTCATCGGACTCGCCGCGGCCTGCCAGGGGCGCCCGACGAATGCGGCTGAATCGTTTTGGCAATCCCTAAGTTCAGTGGCCTTCGCCTCTTCATCCCAATGATCGAACGTCAACTGAATTAAAAATGGGACAGGGGTGACCTGGCAGGCTGCTTTGTGGCGTTGTCTGGCTGAGGTGCGGCTGTCGTTGATGGTGGCACGATTGCATCGTCCATTTCTCCGAACCTTTGCACGAGGTCGGTAAATTGATCCTGGAATTCGAATGAGAAATCACTCGACGGAAACGTCAATTTAACGAGCAAATGGGCATTCAGATTCTTTGAATATGGAGCCATCGTCAGGGTGGAGTGAAACCCATCGGCTACTGTCATTTGCATCTCATTGCACACTCCTGGTCTGAGCGAAACATCGCCTAAAATGCCGCCCTCCTGCGGCGACAGTATTAGGTCATTGGAGTAGTACCCGTACTCGCGCTTTACCCGGTGCTGAAAGTGTAGGCCATCAGCTGTTCTCTGAAACTTCGCCTTGGGGTAATATGCTTTCACCAGGTCTTCAATAGCTTTGTACTCATTCTCAACAACAGCTGAGTGAGACTCTTCCGCGGCGACGCGATGGTCTGGGAGCGCGGGGGTCCCGCCCGCTTCGGAGCGGGCAAGATGCCCGCGCCCCCAGGAAGGTGGACAACAGACACTCAAAAGCATAGCCTCATGGAGCAGGAAGCACAGCAGTAGAGCCGAACCGAAAATGCGGATGCGTGGTTTAGTCAGCGCCAATGCCATTGCGTGCAACGAATGAAGAATGCTAGCCAAATTATTTCGAGTCCGTACGCCGTTACAACGATCGATAACTCATATGATAGCGAATGCCTGACGGAATTGAACTCTTCAATGTAAGGACCGATATCATCGCGCTAAGTCTCGGTTGGCACTTCCGGCTCGGGTATGGCAATGTCGGATTGTCCGACGAATGGATATGGTCTCTTCGGTACACCCGATGGATCCGGATCACGGTCGTCCAGTGCTCTGGGATCCAAGTTTTCATCCGCTTCTTCCCGGTCGTTTTCTTGCCCTTGCCGTCCATATAGAGCGAGACTCAGCTCCTGACCTTCGACAACAAACATCCACTCGTCAGGCGGTTTTGTGCGATGTTCTGAAAAAGTGGTGACGCACGTTGCGGCTTTAATCAGCTCGCTGTAGCATGCCTCGCCAGGCAGCAGCTTTGTTGCAGAATGACGAGCCCAGTAGACAATCACTGGTTCAATACCTTCATCCAGCACAATGCTTTCGATCTCTCTGATGAACGGAAGAAACTGAATTGGCGACAGCGTCGCCATCGGCAGCGTACAAGGCACATCGCCCGAGCAGAATTTCTGCACCACCGGCCACAAAGAGCATATCTTGCTTCTTAAGACTGATTTGGTTTCAGCCTGTCTTTCTGGCATCTGCTGCCTGGCTTGTTGCAGGCGCTCACTCTCGTCCAGATCGATAGATTCGAGGACTGGCAACAGCCGGTCCAGGAGCTTGGTCACCGTTTGCGGATCCATTGATCCGTAGCAAAAGAACGTGTCAGCTTTTGTGGGCAACATTTTATGCAATCCATCCCATTTGGGAACGCCATCCAACGTTTTTGCGCTTGCCTACATTGTCTCTAGTTTGACATTAATCCTCCTTATTGAATAGCTCCAGATTAAATTCGACCACGAACTCGCCAACCTGTGGTCTTCTACCGAGGCGCGACCATGCAAATGTGCGCCCAAGTGTTTGCGATGGAAGTGCGTGAAACCTCCACCTAGGGTTCTCACAAACCATTGCCACTAATGTCGCTAAAGTCTTTCCTTTCCATGTTGCGAACTCCTTTCGTGGCTGACTTTTCGAGCGCGAAATATTGAGCGGCTTGCTGCGCATTATGGTTCCTTTCCATAACGCATGCTAATCCATGATACGACTGCGGAAGCGACCGCCAACATTCAGGAAATTTTTTTGAGAGCAGGAGCGCACGACGGAAGTCTTTTTCACTCTCGCTGTTTTTGTCGAGGAAAAGGAGCCATTGTGCACGTTTGATCAATGTTTCCGCTAGCAGCTGGGGCTGCATTGGCTTCTCATACTGCTTGATTGCCAACGAAGAGTAGTTCACTGCCTGTTGCCAGTCGGCAGAAACAGAGTACAGCCGAGCGACCTCTGAGTAGTATGTGGCTAAAGAGTGCAGTCGTGCAAATGACTGCTGGGCAGAGTCTCGCAGTGTTTTCGACTTTCCCGCTGGTCCTATTTTTTCGTAAATGAAGGACAGCATCAGGTTGTATTTGGCGACTGTTTCAGGCGACTTTTTGGTAGAAGTGCCCATCGCCATTTGAATAAGCTTTTGCGCCTTAGTGTAATTGTGCTCTTTGAAATAGAGTGAGAACAGTGTATGCACATTTGCATCGAGGTCGTCTTTCGCGGTTGGAAGAAATTCAAGCCGCAATTGCAGTGACCGTTCAAACCGCAAGAGCCTAGTGGTGTCTATGCCTGAACTATATAGCGCTGCCAATCTGTCGCCGGCTTCATACGCATCGCATATGTCATCGATCTCTTCCACCATGTCGCCGTCTAGCTTTCCATGTTTCTTTAGATCTTCACCAAGTGCTAGAAACGTGCTGAATAGCTGATCCGCCTGCGTATATTTGCGCAAAACTACTCTCGTGCAGAGTAAGTGTGCAAGGGAATAGAACAAGTCATTTTGGTTGTTCGATTTTTGCGCCAGGTAATAAGCCTGTGAATATGCGATCTCCGCACGAGCGAAGTTCTGCACCACGTCATCACTGCGTCCGTCATCCATGAACGAAGCGAAGGTCTGCGTACCGGCGTCAGCCCGCAGTGACAAAAGAATTGCCACCATTAGTGCAATGTGCGCCTGGAATTTAAACAAAGTTAGCTGCTCCGGTATCTGATCTCTCTTGCCCAGATTCTGTGCGCGCTTATCAGTCCAGCCTGCATCCAGGCGCAACGAATTGCACAGGACTCTGTGTGTCGATGCTAAGATCGGAGAGATTTCTCGACTGCGCTCACTGCGTTCTCTCCGCTCGAAATGACATCTGGCTAAGCGCTTTCGTTGGCGTGAGCACTTTGCGTTCGTGCCGCTCGAAATGACAGTTGCGGCCAAATGTGCCAAAATTCTTGACGAATGAATTTTTTGAGAATTATTAATAGCCTGAGAAAGTTCCTCGCGTTTCTGGTGGGGCTTTTCCCGACTTTGGCTGTTTTTGGCGCCGCAATTCACAGCTTCGCAACTGGGTTGCTTGAGATGCCGGCGATCAAGCCGCATTGGGAAAAGTTTCTTGAGTTCAAGCAGGTCAAAGCAATCCAGCAGTTGATTGCTCGATTTTACTTTGGCAGCTACGAAAAGGATCAACTCGATCTTCAGCGGTTGCCCTCGGAAGGCGTCGCAATTTTACGTCCCGTTTTTCTCATTTCGGCGCTTCTGTGCATTTTGGTGCCGGCAGCGCTGCTTGCGCCGGGATTCGTCGTGTGCCAAATCAAACTAAATAATGGTGCTGATGCACTGGTCGCAGGATGGTCGATCTGTTTGTGGATTGCCGCGGCCGCTCTTGCCTGGGGCTGCATGCTCGCCGGAACCGGGGTGTCGAACAGAGCGGCATTTGTAGTTGCCGTATCAATCTACATCTGGTGCTTCGGCGCTTGCGCGTTTTATCTGCCGCGATCGGTTTGGAATGCTTTTCTGCCTGCGGGAGCAATCATCGCTACATGGATATCCGAGTCAGCGCTGAAAAGACCAGGAGCGAGAAATCTCATAGCATCGATAGTCGCCGCGCTGGCAGTCGGTTACTCGGCTGGGATGTATCTGGCTGCGCTGACACCTCTTCACGCATATCTTGTGCCGCATCAGACGATCCTGGGACCGATTATCGGTATGGTGCTGTGCCTGGGCGCAGTCGCCGTTGCGAGATTTGTCAGACCGGACAAAGTGATGTCCATCAGCGGCAGTTCATTTGTGCTATCGAGCGTGGTGGCACTGTATTTGATTGGTCTGATCGCCAGAGCTGGCTTGGGGCCGCTTGCCGAACAGATTCTGTCACTGCTCGCCTGGTGGAACTCGTCGCTATGGCCGGTGTGGTATTTCATCGGCGCCGGCATTGTCTTCAAGCTGCTCAAAAACAGCAAAGTAATTTCTCAATCGATTCAAGATCTGGTTCATCCTCGTCTATTTTTGCCGCTAGTGTTAGCCGCCGTGGCGGTTGGAACAATCGTCACATGGAGCGAAGATCTGGCCACCGGAGTGGTGATGCATTTGCCCCTGAAACTTTCAGAGTTTCTGCTGATCGGCTATGCCAATTGTTTATCGTGGTTATGGAGGAATCCACTGGCAGCATTCTCGGCTCAGTGGATGCGCTGGGTGTTTCTCTTCGAGATCGCCGCAATTGGCTGGCTAGTTGCCAAAAGACGGCTCAATAATGAATCTGCCGCGGCAATTTTGTTTTCGACCGCGCTTTGCTGGTTCTTCATTACCGAATATCTCTTCGAGTTTTCTTCGTTCAATCGATCGCCAACTCATTCGATCGTTATTCTGACGATATTCGCGATTGGGATACTTTGGCTGTTCCACAGCATTTTGCTCCCGATTAGTCTGAAGTCGTCGCCGTGGTGGCCATCGCGAGGACGTCTTCCGATGTACGGAGCAATAATGCTGTTCTGTCTTTTAGAAATCCACGCGCGCACTGCGGCGCGCGATTTCAATGTGATGAACAGCACTTTCCTGCTGCTGTTTCGCGGCGTAATCGATATCGGAATCCCGTATTTTTTGTATGTATTCGCCACCCGCAGATTTAAAGAGTTGCCTTTGCAACTCAAGTACATTTTTTCTCTATTCTGCCTTGGGGCGCTGTTCTCATTGCCACTCAATATCTTGGACAAACTTGCATTATGTGGAGGTTCCCTGGCGCAGTTCCAGTCGCTGTGGGATCAACAGGTGCACCTTTCCATCGAAAAAGGAATCACATCTTTAGGCACTGTATTTTTGCCTGATGCTTGGATCGTTTTGCGATCGCTGCTGATGGTTGGTGCGATGGTGGCAGTTGGCGTTGTCACTAAATGCAAACTAAGCAAGGACAAGAAAGCACCGGCTGCGGTGCTGTTCGCGATGATGGCGTTTGCCAGCGGATTGGCCTCGTTCTCCAAGACGCCGATCGATCTGCCGCTCAATCCAAAGGTTCTTGTGCTGTTGTCGCCCATTCATAATTCGATGTTCATTGACAGCTTTCTCATCAGCACATATCTGGCAGCCTGGCTGGGCGCTCTTATCCTCGGGCTGACTCTGTCATGGAAGAATGAGCCGAATATCTGGCGGTGGATTCTTGGGGCTGCCGCTGCCAGTGTTGTCACCTGGTTCATCCAATTCATCTATCCAAACCACGAAGCCTGGCTAGGGTCGACCGGCATGCTGGTTGCTGGTGGACTGACGTTGGAGCTGATTTTGGTATATTTGCTGCTGCTTGCTGTCCGCCGCGTCGATGGGTTGCTCAGCGAAAAGGACGAAGTTGTGGATGCAGCCTTGACCGACGGACAGATGAACTCTGGTGAAACACCTGGCGGTGCCGTGGCACTGGAAGATGCTGCTCCAGTTGTGTCAAATAGAGAATTGCACGTGATCTTTGCGATGCTCCTCACTGTATTTTCAGTCATCGCCTGTATCCAGCTGTATTCCACGCGTCTAGTCGCTGTAAATATCCCGTGCATGAAACGCGAAGCAAAGATCCCGGCAGACTGGGGTGCAGCGCATTATCAGAGTGGAGCTGCGATTTTTGCTGTGACAGAGTCATCGGGCATCAAATCTACGTTGATACTGAATGCTATTGCTGCCAATCCAGGTGGAGCCAATGAGATGCTGAAACAGATGTTGCAGGACGCAGTGAAGAATAACATTGCCCCCAACATCGCCGTGACCAGGTTGGAGGATTGGGACCATTATTGTCACGGCGCGCGCGCAATGTCCTATAGCTATGACTTGATCTTAAAGAGCGGCAAATTTCCGATGCTTGGTGTGACGGCGGTCGTGCCACGCGCGGACAACCTGGCTGAAGTATATGTGTTATCCACCCCGCCGCCTGACATGGAAAAGCATAGGTGGGAATTGGCTCGAATTGTTTCGCAAACTCGGTAATATCCATTCTCGTGCGCTGTCATTGGGCAGCGGGCACTCTCAATGTTTCCGACGAGAGTTTTCTTTACCGGACCTTAAACTCCAGGTGAAATCATTTTGCCGTCAGCGTGGAGGAACTCGCATGTCCATTCTTATCGGCGCTCTCGAATTCGAAGGTCCTGTGAATCTCAGTCAACTTAGCAATCAAGCTGGAGTCTACGGCGTGCTTTTCAAAACCGGATCCGAGTATGAATTGCTTCAGCTCGGCCAGGCACAGCACATATGTGATGAAGTGCACAATCTCTCAGACCGAGCGGCCTGGGCTGATGCAGGCATAGAAGTGGAATGGGCAGTGCATTACACAGGTGATGAACTCGATGCGTTGGAGCGCCAAGAATTGATCGAGGATCTTGAACGCGAACTTGATGATATCGATGATGTCGATGATATCGAACAAATCGCCTGAGCAATGGTGCGGTTCCGTTCATTTTCGTTTACCGCCCAGGCTCCTCGGAGCGCCGGCTTACGGCCGGCATTGAGTTCATGCTGATGTCCGATACTGGAGTTATTGATGACAGTTTATTAGGAGCCACCCAGGTTTGTCGCGGCTCGACTGATGGTACCTTTAATACATACTGTCGGTTTCAATTGCATGCTTTTGCCTGGGTCGTTAAGTCAAATCCTTTTCGCGCTGTTAGTCGGCGGAGCGGTCATGCTGAATGGAACTGCTTATGCTCAGAACAGCGAACGGTTGATGACCGAGCCTGAAGCTCGCCAGTTCATGTTGGACCTGATCAATAAAGATCGAGCCGGCTTCGGATTGGCACCGGTTAGAATCGACTCGATCGCTCAGGCTGCTGGCGAAAAACATGCCCAGGAGATGGCGCAAAATGTCTATATGGCACACTGGGATTTGCTCGGCAAGAAGCCGTGGGAACGATACAACGAAGTCGGGGGCAGAGCCTCGGTCGCAGAGAATGTGGCAATGATTGGTACTGAACCTGCCGAAGGTCCGGTGCCGCAAAATCTTCCTTTGACTAAGCCACAGCTCTTTCCGGCCAAAGCGCTGGCGGAGATGGAAGAGGCGATGGTGGGCGAGAAACCGCCGGAAGATGGCCATCGCAAAAATATTCTCAATCCTGATCACACCGGTGTCGGGATCGGGCTCGCTGTTGCCGCATCCGGTGGAACAAGCAGAGTGTTGCTCGATCAAGAATTTACCGACGACTACGGGGTATTCGGGGAAGTGCCAAAAACTCTTCCGGTACGAAGCGGATTCAGTGTCAGTGGCACTCTCGCTCCAGGAATCAAAGTCGAGAACGTTTTGCTCGAATGGGAACCGACGCCTAGAGCGATGAGTCCGCGACAATTGAACAAGACGCACTCGTACGATTGGCCCACGTCAACATTGGAAGCCTGTTGGCCGGTGCCATATATTACCGATGCGCCGATTCAGACCTCGATGTCAGGCAAAAGGCAATTCTTTTCAGTCAGGATGCCAGCCCTGAAAAATGCTTTGCCTGGCGTCTATTATGTGATCGTCTGGGCGAAGAAAAACAGCGAGCCATTTGTCGCGTCTGTTCGGACGCTTTCCCTCGGACCCCGAGCAACGCTGATTGCCCGCTCGCAGCATCCAACCGCGGCCGCGGTATCGAATGCGCCACCAGATATGCAGGCGCTTTTCTTCCATCCGGAGCAGGCTTCCAGTCACGCTCTGCCTGTGTCGCTCCCATCCAGCGGTCCACCTGATTCAAGCGAGCTTTTCTTCACTCCTGAAATGGCTGTAGACAGTCAGGCGAAACCTGCATCATCTAATTCGAACGATAATCTGGTTGATACCACCGAGTTGTACTTCGATCCGCATCGCCTCAAGCTCAAGACGGCTAAGCCCTCGGCTGCACCGACCAAGCCTAAGAGCGGTAAACCCGACACACGCGAGCTGTTCTACACCCCGAAATAAGTGGGTTTCAGCTTCACGTCCGGCGATTCGGAGGGCACATCTGGCGGCAATGGCATTTGCTCCTTCAGAAATTCCCGACCGATAACTAACCCGCTCGCGTTTTCACAAAATTTTCGCAAACCATCGTTTAGCCTGAATTTACGAAAACCCGAGGACACGAAGTGTCACACCCTTTTCAGCCACCAAGCGCCTTTGATAGGCACTTTGGTGCCCACCGGAGCGCCCAACCACAAAACCACGACGGGCTTATAACTCAACTAACGCATTCCGACTGGAAGGTTTTGAGTCAGCACCCTGCTGGTTCCCATGGCGGACATCAGATCACCCTCACCGACTTGGAGAAAGACAAGCACACACTGGCAGATGCGGGGGCATCGACCAGGCAACGATCCAAAGCGGCAGGCGAGCTGTTGAAGAGTGGCTGCAACGATGTTCGCGTCACTGACAAAAATGGAATCAAGCATGTTTATCATCTGGAACAGGCGCAGAAGGATGGTACCACCGAAACTAAAGTGACCGAGCACAACAAAGTGGTTTTCGATGTTTTCGACGATGCACAAGGAAACGAGATAGTGGTGCCGCACACTAATGATGTGCAGGCACCGCGCTCGGTTGCCTCTGCTGGTGGCCGTCATTGGAGGGTGCCATTACGCCGACCGAAGGGATTGAGTTATCCCGGCACCGAGCCCGGTTCGGTCGGTCATTATCATCAGCCTCGTGGTGGCGAGAGCTACAATCCTCCAGGCCATGTTTGGCAGGGTTTAAAAAATAAAGATGGCTCAGTTACCCTCAATTTCAACGGTTGCCAGGTCGATACCGATGGTATAGGCGCCCATCGCCACAAGGAAGATCCTTGCCGCCAGTCACACACGAGCTTGCGGCTTTCCGATGGCACCTCGCTTGATACGGATCGCGATAACTTCTTCGTTCTGCCACCCAGTATTGCGCACGCATACAATATCCATAAAGGCGATCTGGGTTGGCTGGTAAATAAACATGGACAAGCCGTGCCTGTCGTTTTTGGCGACAGCGGCCCTAAAGGAAAGCTGGGAGAAGCATCAATAGCTGCGCTCAAGTCGCTTGGCTATGACTACGTCAATGGCGCAGTAGGGGTGGACAAAGACCCATTTAAGGTTGTCTTCGTACCCGGTTCCGGCGATGGCACAGGTGATATCGCTAGGGCGGGTTCGGAAGCAATGGCAGCAAAACTGAATGCGCTTGGCACCGCATCGAGCACAGCACAGGTCAGCTAGAGCAGCGGCGGTATGGAGCACAGCACAGGTTAGTTAGAGCAGCGGCCTCTGAGGCAGGCGAAACCAGAATCGGCTTCCCTTCCCCTCTTCGCTGTCGACGCCGATCTTGCCCCCGTGCAAATCGACGATAATTTTGCAGATTGCCAGTCCTAAACCTGTGCCGCCTTTGAGCTGCTCGTCGGCGATCGTGACTTGCTTATATCTGTCAAAAATAGCCTGTTGGAATTCTTTCGGTATGCCGCGGCCGCTGTCGACTATTGAAATTTCGGTGTAATCCGGCACGCTGTTGACCTCGATGTGCACCACGCTGCCAGGCGGTGAAAACTTGATCGCATTGGCGAGGAGATTGACAGTCACCTGCACTATTTTGTCCTGATCCACATCGACCAGAAGATCCGTCGCCGGCACTTCTATGGCTACTGAACTCTGCTTGCCATAGTCCTCAACTGCCGTGACCGATTGCTGCAGTATTACAGATAGTGGCACGGCATCTATGCTGATGTCGAATCCGACTTTACCTTCGGCTTTTTCCAGATCGAGAAGATTGTTGATCAAACGGATCAGCCGTGCAATTTCGATCTCAATTTTTTTCGCTTTTTTTGGAATATCTAACGACTCTGCATTTTTCTCTGTCAGCAGCGAAACAAAGAGCTGCGTCGATGTCAGCGGCGTTCTCAGATCGTGGCTGACCATCGCCACAAAATCTGCCTTGAGTTGTTCGTTGCGTGCGCGCTCCAGGTCAGCTTCTTTAAGAGACTCGGCCATCGTGTGAAAGACCTGGTCGAGCTTGGCAATATCATCACTGCCCTTGACGCTTTCATGCATCGGCAGGTTGGATGCCAGCCGGTACGTGTTGTCGATCATGATGCCAAGCCGCTTCGCAATCGTCTTTTGTAACCACCAGGCGATGGCGATCGTAATTAGAGTGCTAATAATCATGCTGGCGACCAACAAATTGATCACTCTCAGCCTGGTGTCGTCTTTGACTGTGGACACATCGGAATTGCTTTGGATCTGTTTCTCCTGGCGGAGGAAGCTTCTTGTCGTTCCGATTAACTCGGTTGTGAGCATGAACAGCTGTCCGGTTTTCATCGTCGATGCCCACGAGCCGGATTGCTCGATCGACTTGGTGTAACCGAGAATTTTGTTGGTCAGCTGAACGACCTTGATGCATTCCTGTTTTTCCGCCGGATCGTTGCACGTGATCTCTTCCAAACTCTTCATCGTCTCGCGGAGCTCGTTTTCGTCACCGGAAGAGGGCTCCATGTTAAGGGTGTATTCTTGCCGCGCCATCATGAGAACGTGCGAGTACAAGAGTCCAGCCAGCTCATTCATTCGACTGACGACGGCTTTAGAGTGCTCCAGGCTGGTTATTCGCGTTTCCGATTGAAGTTGCAAAAACAAGAGCACCCCTACGAAGATGAACTCAAACGCTAGGGGAATGCAAACTAACCCGATTAGCTTGTGTGAGAGCTGTAAGCGCAAAGCCATGGTTCATCCACGAGGTGCCGTTAATTGGAATGATACCGGTTTATCAGTGTTTTGAGTTCAGGATTGGAAACCCACTTATTGGCAGTGGCCACTGCCAATCCTTGTTGGAAATATTGCTCAGCAGGTTTGTCCTGATGCAGATCTTTCTTTATGGTCGCCAGCAGCAAACAAGTGCGTGCCAGGCAAAATTCACCTTTAGCTACTTTCAGGTCTTCAAGAGCCAGGGTGAGCAGCTGTTCCGCCTTCTCAGTTTGCTTGTTCTGCGCCAGAACCGACGCCCACATCGATCGGATGCAGCCCATCCCCTGGCGATTATGAACAGTTTCGGCCTGCTGCAGCCCCGCTTCAAATATCTCGACTCGAAGCCTGGGCTCGTCGTACAGCATTCTGGCACTTTGGATTAGCTCTCGCCAATTTTGAAAACGTAATCGCAAATCAATTTCCGCTTTTTGAGAGCGCAGCGCCTCCTGTGGCTTATTCAGCTTTTGCAGCACGATGGTGTCTTCTGCATACAAGTTAGCGACGATATGGGCATAAAATTTGTCAATCGGCGGTGATTGCGCCAAGTTCGGTGAGGCCAGGGCGATCGCCTGATTAAGCAGCGCCTCCGCTTTTTCCAACTTTCCCTCATGCTCGTAAATGTTGGCAAGCTGTCCACGCAAATTCGCACGGGTCGAAACAGGCACTGCAGGCTGACTGTCCGCTATTTGAATTGCTTCCAGACATTTTTTCTCTGCTTGGGCCAGGTGTCCTTCCACTCGTTGTCTCGTGACTAAGAAGTCATAGCTTGCCGCCAGCCGAGGGTCCGCCGGTCCCAGCCTCAAGGCGGTCTCGTGCAGATAATCCAGCACCGAGTCCGCTTCTTTCTGTTCGCCCGGTCGGCCTAAATAGTACATGTATTGCTTTACGGCCTTTTGGAAATCCTTTTGCCAGCGGGCATCGGCTCCCGTTTGATCCAGTGTGGTGCGCGCTCTTTGGTATGCCTGCTGCGGTTGTCCTTTCTTTCTCAGCATCTTTTCGTATTCGACTGAAATGCCGTCATAGATGAACTTCGGCAGCCCATCGCATTGATCCATCGCTCTTTTGTAAGTAGTCTCAGCCCGATCGAACTGCCCTTGCTCTCGAAACAGATTAGCCAGCGATACCAGCGTTTCCACCTTCCGCGCAGCGATGCCGGTCGACTGCTCGTCCGATTTCTCCTTGGCCAAAAACGCGTCGTACAGTTGGATCGACTGGTCAAAACAGCTTTGCGCATCTGCAGCATCGCCTTTTTGTGCATAAACTTCGCCAAGCTCGCTAAGCACATGTGGCAGCTGCATAGGCGAATCACTTTTCTGCGCTTCATATTTGGCTTGCAGATACAGCTTTTCTGCCCGATCGAGATTGCCTTGCTTGAAAGCCAGGTGCGCTTGTTGCCACAGATCGTCGCTGATCACCGCGTGATCTTGCTGCACGCAACCTGAAATCGCCGCCACCCCAAATATAAGCAGGCAGATAATCTTGGTTTCCACCCGCCTCGAATGCTTAATCGCCCCACCGCCTGTAATGCCGACTGACGCACAGGCATTCTACCATCGGGGTTGTGCATGAGATTCGGCTGCTATGTAACCAGCTCTGCCAATGAGTTAGGATCGTCCTTTCACAAGGAGAAGTTATGGCTGACGTCAAGATAAAGGTTCTGAAGAATGGTCCTCTTTTGGTCGAAGGACCCCTCCAGTTGCTCAGTGCGGACGGGCAACCGATCCAATGCCCGCCCAATGGTTTCGCGCTGTGCCGCTGTGGCGCCTCAACCCGTAAGCCGTTTTGCGACGGCACCCACAGCAAAATCGGGTTTGAAGCGGCTGAGACGGTCGTACCGGGCAGCAAAGAGTAAGTAACTCGGTTAAGAACCAGCGCAGTACTGCTCGCCAACACTGTTGGTGGGTAAAAAGGCTAGATGAGGGTAAAATCTGGGGAGGAACGTCTGCGGGCGTTTCTCTCAACCGTTTATACGTTGGCATTCATGGCAAAAATTTTGATAATCGACGACGACGAAAATCTCGTCGAGCAAGTCGCAGATCATTTGAAACGTAACGGGTTTACCGTCGAGTCAGCTATCAATGGACTTGATGGATTGCAACTTGTCGAGCATTTTCCCTTCGATGTTTTGGTGCTTGATTGGAGAATGCCGGGGCTCACCGGTATTGAGCTGTGCAAGAAATATCGCGATCAAGGCGGCAAGGCTGCCATTCTCATGCTGACAGGCAAGGACTCGATCGAAGATAAGGAGACGGGATTCAATACTGGTGTCGACGATTATCTGACCAAGCCTTTCGATGCTCGTGAGCTGGTTGTTCGAATCCGTGCTCTATTGCGCAGAGGTGGTGGTGCTGTTAAGAGCGACATTCTATACGCCGGCAATGTGATGTTGAATACTCGTTCGCGAACGGTAACGGCAAACGAGGCGGCTCTAAGTCTGACGCCGAAAGAGTATGCATTGCTGGAGCTGCTGATGCGCTTCCAGGACCGAGCCTTTACCTGCGAAGAACTGCGCGATCATGTTTGGCCATCTTATGGTGAAGTTTCATTGGACACTGTGCGAACGCTTGTGCACCGATTGCGACTGCGTTTGCCCACAGACGCAAAAGCACCGTCGATAGCCAATGTTGCCGGACTCGGTTATATGCTGCAACTGCCGTCCGATTGATCTTTTCCGGTTAGCGCTGCGACGATGACGAGATTCCCAAATTTACATAGTTCAATGCTTGTTCGTTCTGTCCCAGGCGAAACAGTGTATCTGACAGTTTAAGATAGCGGCGCGGCAGATCCCTTTCGTCGTCCGAATCTGCAGGATTTAAATCAATGCTTCTTTTGTAGAGCTGCGAAGCTTCCTTAAAATGCAACTGCATGCAGTTCACATCTGCCCACTTTTCCACAACCATGGAAACGCTCTTTTTACTTGCGTTCAGGCTGCTGAGAAGATTGCAGCTTTTTTCCAGAAGTCCTTCTGCTCTTTTGAATTGCTTTTGTTCTACATAAAAGTGCGCCAGATGATACATCGCGATCGCCAGTTGCGCTTCAGTCTGCTCTACATCTTTATATGAACGCAACGCCTTGACAAAAATCATCGCGCCTTTGCGATAGTCTCCTATTTTGTAGGCTTCTTCGCCTTGCCGAATGAACTGCTCCAGAGATTGCGCTGCTAATGAAACCATTCGTTCCATCCTTTTATAAATACTGTTCTGCTGATCAGAATATGTATGGTGGCATGACAAACGCATTTCAATAATGACCGTGGCGACGGGCAATTCAGTTCAATTGCAGATGTCGCTTCGGAAATAATTTTTTTGCAGCTTTCGGTTATTAATGAAATGCAAATGCAAGGTTGTCGGAGATACTCTGGACCCACAACAGAAGATTTCTGCCGAAATCATCAGGTCGATAAGGCAATTTGGCCCAGGCGTTTCTAACTCGGAGGAATATCCAATGGTTGAACGAAGTGAACGTGACGATCGCGCACCCGAGGCAGGTAAGCCGGGATATACATCCGCGTTAGTAGAAGAATACCTCAATGGGGGCGGCGGACGACAAGGTCATTTCGACCAACTGGATGCCAGTAACGATGGAAATAAACTTGACGCTGGGATCTACTGGGCAGAATTCGAGAAGTATCGAAAGGATCACCAAAACGGGTCCGAGGCTCCCCTCCTCAATGATATCGCGACACATTGGAAGGAGATCGCCAACTGGAGCAACCCAGTGGGCCACAGTTACCTCACACGCCAAGGGATAAAAGAGTGGGCCGCGCAGCAGCAAGAAAAGCGGCAGGAGCAAGAGGGTTCCGCCAGAGCACTTGCTTATCTGTCCAAAGATGGTAACTTCGAGGCTATCGCCGGTCGAGACGGCAAGATCAGTCCGGACGAACTTGATCAACTTGGACGAACCGCAGCACAGGATCTGGCGAAGCTTAAGGCGCGAGGAGTTGATGAGAACAACCCGGAATACAAACTGGCAAAAGAGCAACAGTTCGTAGCAGAGTATTTGGCGAAGCCCGACAATTCCTATCAAGCGTCAGACTCAAGTTACATGGGAAGTTATTTTAGAAGTGGTCTAATTACAAAAGATGGCTTGAAACATCTCGCAGAGAAAAGAGCGGAGGGCAATTCGCTTGAATATCGAGCTGGCGATGGAACACCATCGACGCCCGTAGTGGAAGCGGACAAACTAGAGGCAGAGAAGGCCAAACCGAAACTGAAAGCGGAAGAGACAGCACGTACTGAGCAAGCTGCAATGGATACTGCATTCAGGGGGTTAGATCAGAAAACTCGCGACAAAATAACAGCAGCGGTCAATGATGCCGCCGATAAGGACAAGCAGGGGTGGAACGCATTGGATGCGAACGAATCCGCTGCTTTAAGGAACGCCTTGACCGCTGTGTACGGCGGCAAACCGCAGGCCCTGGGCCAAATACTTAACGAGACTTATGCTGGTAAAACGTTACCGCTGGCAGGGCAAGACGCATTCAAGCGGATTCTGGAAGAGCAAGGAGTAAAGGTCGACACGACTGTTGAGCAAGTCGGTACAGCTTCGATTCGCTCGACGACCATTTCCTCAGAAGGTAATGGCAAAGGCATCCAGCTGCGTTCTGTAAAGGATAATGATGGTGAATTCACGTACTCTGCTCCTAAACCTGTCGATGTCGATGGATCCGGCCACATAAGGGATGCAAATCCGAGCAAATTAGACGAGCATTTGAAAGCGATAAGGGATGCGAAGCCTGATGCGGAGCGCCCGCCGGAAGTGGATCCAATTGCAGACCGCGCAGCCCAAGCAAGACGCCAGGCTGATGCAGCGCTGGGGCAAAGGCTCGCTACGGCATACGGTGCCCTGTCTGATGCAGAGCGAAAAGGCATTGATACCGTCGTTGCGGGCGTGCCAGAGCAAGCTAGAACTCAACTTCGAGGCGCGCTGGTGGCACTGGAAAATGATACTTTGACCTCCAGTGATCGGTTGAGCGCTCTCGGTAAAATGGTCCCGAATGCTGATCCATCGGTATCCGATACCACTGCCACTGCCGCTTTTCAAAGCTATGCCAAAACTAGAGGGCTAGAAGTCTTCAGCAGCGGGATGGCCGATCGCCAGGAGGGCGGCGATCCTAATGCTGGATTTAGACAAGGCAGTCTGACAATTAGGCCGGAAGGCGGCACCAACGGCATCAAGTTGTCGTATGACAAAGCTGCTGATGCGAAAGCGAAGCCAGTAGAAACTTACGAAGCACTCGATAAGAAAGCAGGAGTTTCCTCGGCTCTCAGAGACATTGACGCGGCAACTGTGAAACAGGACGCCAAGCAAGAACAAGACAGAATAGCGCAAGAGAAAGAGAAACTAACGAAAGCGGGCGACGAGTACGTTCAGAAATGGCTCAATAAACCGGAGATGCACCGATACACCGCGGATAAATATGACGACGCTCTGCGGGATGCACTGGCCAATGGAAAACCGGTAGTGATTGTTGCTACAAAAGGCTATGATTCCGGTCTGGTCGACAAGTTAGCGCATACAAACGGGGAGGCGGTTTACGTCTATCTCGACACAACCAAGCCTCTGCCGGATAACAGCGCTCTGCGAGGTTACAATCCATACCCCAATGAAGCACAGCATTCGGCGATTTCATCGTGGAGTGTAACGTCCGACGGTCGCGGATTGTGCAACGGACAGTATGTGGACGACGTTAAACCGGCTCCGCAGGTGGTGCCCCATCAATACGCGCCACAAGGATATGCGCCGCCGTATGCAGCATACGCACAGCCTGGTTATGCGCAGCCCGGTTATGGCCAGCCAGTTTATGCACAACCTGAGTATGCGCAGCCGTGTCCTACATATCAGCCTGCATATCAGCAACAGCGTCGAGGACTATTTGGTCGACAAAGATAACTGATTGCGTCACGAGACCAACAAAAAGCAGCAGCGCGATCGCGGTGCTGCTTTTGTGGTTTTTGCCTTTGAAAAGGTGAGAATCCTCAAGGTGCCAGAGAATGAAATGCGAATGAAACAGGCGCGCTGGTAATCTTATTTCACTGGATGGATGACGCACGAGAGACACGACAGACTGACGGATCGAGTTCTCGCTACGAAATTAGCTCATTAAGAGCAGAGTCTGAAATCTAAACAGGTTTGGGTGACCGCGTTCAACAATAGCCGGGTCGAATAGAAGCGACCTGGCTATGCGGCTTTTGTGGCACCAGATTTGGTGGCAACATGATTGTCAACTCGCGGCGGAAATAATATCCAATGGATGGGTCAAGAGAACTTCCGCTTCTTCTTGTCCGGAGTTTACAGCCCCGGCGCTGGTGGAATAATCCACTGGAACAAGCTAGGCGAGGCTGTGCAAGCATGTTATTGATGAGTGATCGAATAAAGCGGCGGCACGGCATCTTCAAATACACTGCTGTCTTACTCGTATGTGCCATTGCAGTCAGTTTTGCTCAGCAGGCGGCATTAGCGTCTGATCCAGGTGTTAATCATGTATTGCTGGCGGCAAATCCCGCCTCCGAAGCGGCCATGAAGAGTGCATGGGCACTCTACACCCAGCATAAGTATGGCGCCGCCGCTGCTGCCTTCGAGGCACTGATGAAGAATGCGGCGCCAAGCTCGCGTTTGTATTATTTTGCTGCTCTGGCGAACAGAGATGCCGGGCACAGTCTGCGCGCGAAACAACTGTTCCAGTATTTGATCGCTCAATTCCCAAATACTCAAGAAGCGATGTATTCGCAAAAAATGATTCCCGCCGCCGGTGCCACTCCGGCTGCTGCCGACGATACCGGGTTGCCTGATATCGTCAGAAGATCGCTGCCTGCGGACGTGCAAGCAATGCTGGGCACCGCAGCAGCCAAGCAGGCAGCTCGCCAGGCAATGGCGCAACAAGCTGGGAATCTAGCTATTGTGAAAAAGGCAGAAGCGACTGGAATTTTGAATCAGAAAAATACCGCTGAAGCGGCGAAGCGAGCATTGACTCCGCCAGCGCCGCGTAAAACGGGCAAGGATGATCACCCGTTCACCGCCGAAGATATCGCCCATGATGGCGCCCATGGTATCGATCAAAGCCGATATCCGAACTGCTGGTTCGAGTGTTCAATGTCTGCTCTGGCGCAATTACCGCGCGGTCAGAAACTGATTGCCAACATGATTCGCAACGGGGAAAACGGCGGTTATATCGTGCGTTTTCCCAATGATGGCACCGAATACAAAGTTTCGGACGCCGAACTGAGCAAGACTGGTGTCCACGATAAAGCGGCCTGGGCCTCGATACTCGAATGTGCGCAGACGCGGAAGTTTCCAGACAACAAGGGTGCCGAGGGTGCCACCGAGGATCAGTCACGACTTGAGGTCGGTCTGGGGTGTATAACCGGATGCAAAGCCGAAGTGATCATGCCAGGCACAGTCAGCGTTGACGAGCTTTCTACATTCATTGGCGGCGCTGTTAAGTCGCAAAATCCAATTGTGGCAGGAACCTGGAATGCAGGTCATATTTCCAGTCTGCCCGACATAATCGTGCCTTTGCACGCTTACACAGTCATTGATTTCGATCCTTCAAAAGGACTGATTACAATTCGAAACCCGCACGGACAGAATGCTCAGCTATTTGATTTGGAAAGCGATCCAAAGCACCTCGAGTTTGAGCAGCTGGACGACGGCGTATTTAAAATGAGCTTGGGCTTGTTTCAGAAATACTTTCATTCAATCGCCAGGTCGTTTATCTAGATTCAAGCAAAGAGTTGTTTTCCCCAGCCAAGTGCGTCAAAATTCTGGAGTTACAGTCAAGAAATCAGGTAAGGTCACATGAAGAAAAGCCAGCTTTTAGTCACTGCGATCGGAGAGGACCGCCCCGGCATAGTGGCGCGATTGACCGAAGTTTTCGTGAAACACAATGGTAATGTCGAGGAGAGTCGTATGGCGATCCTCGGTGGCGAGTTCGCCGCGATTGTCTTGATTTCGATACCGGAGGAGCGGGTTGAGGGGCTCAAGAATGAGCTGCAGGCTCTCAAAGATGAAACTATCAGCGTCTCTACTAAAGCAACGCATCCGCTCGATCCGAAGCGATTTGTCGGGCACCTCCACTACGAAATCAAATTGAGCGGTGCCGATCATGAAGGGATCGTCCACAAGGTTGCTGCCTACTTGCGTGATCGCTCAATCAACATTCAGTCGATGAACACAGAGGTGAGCAGCGCTCCCGTCTCAGGCACACCGCTTTTCTGTATGAGTGCAATTGTGGTGGTGCCACCATCAATCACCCAAATTGACTTGCAAGATGCTATGAATAAAATCGGCAGTCAAGAAAATGTTGAAATTGCAGTGGCTCCGCACGCTGAATTGCAAAAACAAACGGCAACTGCTAAACGCTAGTGGTTAAGCCTGGAACCGGAATTTATTCAGTCGCGATTATTGCTTCTGCTTCAATTTCAACAAGCATTTGCGGGGCGATCAATGCTTGGACTTCGATCATGCTCGTGGCAGGACGTATCGTGTGAAAGACCTCGCCATGCGCCTTTCCAATCCTCTCCCAGTCGCTGATGTTAGTAACATAGATTCGTGTCCTGACGACGTCTTCCATCTGAGCACCAAGCTCTTCCAGCGCTCGACCGATGTTCTTTAGCACTTGAACTGTTTGTGCGTAGGCATCATTTATTCCAACAATCTTGCCGTCTGCGTCCGTAGCCGTCGTTCCCGAAACGTACACGTGATTGCCGGCTCGTATAGCCCTGGAGTAGCCGACAATCCGTTCCCACGGCGTTCCAGTCGAGAATTTTTGCCTGTTCATTGAACCTCGATTCTTAACGCGTTTCGCTACATTCTACTGCGGATTAAGAGTGGGTAGTCCGGGCATATTTTTCTAGGGAGAAACGTCATGAGTCAAGCCCTCGCCTTAGATTACGCATATCGATATCCGTTTCCATCGCGGTTGGTTGGCGAAGGCAATGGACGCAGATTAAGCCTGGCGACCAGCGGCGGGGCTGAGCCGAACCCATATTTCTTTAGAGGACGGCTGGTGGAACCCAAGTTGGTGGCTTCACTCATGCTTTTGCTGTCAGAAGTCAGCCGGACGCGCTATTACACGCCCCAATCACATGCATCTGCCGGTTATCTGCTGTCGCCGTTTGCGGATCCGGTTGTCGCCAGTGGCGGGGAGCGCCTCCGCCTGGAAGCGTTCTCTGTCTGTTGCGGAGTTTACGGGCGAATAGACATGTTGCCCGACTCTGTCGACGGCGATTGGGTCGGCAAAGGAACAACCAATGTAGATTTCAATGTGCCGATGAGAGACGTGCTCTCGTCGGTTGGGGAACTCGAAGACGTTTGGCTCAATGTCGGAGCCGACCAACTCGAAATTGAGCGCGCCGGCGAAAAGACCGTCGAGAAGAAGGTGAGTTTGCCGGATCGGTGGCTCAAAGGTTTCGTCGAAGTGCAAGCGTATCAATCGCGAATGAAGCCGTTTATGGAGATATCCGGGCAACAAGCGCACGAATTTCTGCACAGCATTTCGGATCCCGACCAGGGTGGCAAAGGTCAGATTAACTATATCGTTCCCATGGGCAAAGGTATTAGATTGACGCGGCGTGAAGCCTACAAGAGTATCGCAGTAGGCGCGCCTGGTCGACTCAAAACTGCGGAGCGCTTGGCGAAACATGCGGATTCTGTCCGCATTTTTTCGGAGCCCAACGGTGCCAGCGCATGGCAGTTCAATTTCACCGATATGCGATTTACTCTGATTGTCACGGCGGATGCGTCGCGTGGTTTTTCCGGCGAAGGACAAGTCCTCAATCAGTTGGCGCAAGCAAAACGGTCGGATGCACTAAATGCGGTGCGGTCGTCGTTGCAATGGCAAGCTCGTATTGAGGCATCTGCATTTGCTCAGCAGTTAAAGCTGGATACTGACAGTGTGCAGCGCGCTCTGGCGATTCTCGGGGCGCGTGGACTGGTCGGCTACGATCTTGAGGAAGGTGCCTATTATCATAGAGAACTCCCATTTAACCTCGCTTCAGTCGAAGAAACGCAGCCGAGGTTGAAGTCGGCGAAACGCCTGGCGCAAACAGACAGCGTACGAATTGTACGCCGAGAAGGAAGGCTTGTTGAAGCATATACTCCCGGAGAGAATGGCGATCATTTCGTCTATCTTGATGGCACAAAGGAAAAGTGCACCTGTCCATGGTTCGTCAGACACGCAGGCGAACGTGGACCATGTAGACACGTGCTGGCCGTCAAACTCAAAATCGAGGAAGAAGACTCGGGCTCAAACTGAGAGGTGACGCTGCGATGCCTGATATCGGGGATGGTGAGTCGGTCCAAGTTCAAGGATCAAAGGGATCAACTTACACACTGCGGCGCCGAGGCAATTCGTACACCTGTTCGTGTCCTGCATGGCAGCATCAGCGAGTGCCTGAGTACACACGCACATGCAAGCACTTGAAAGCATATCTGGGCGAAGAACACGAAAGTAACCGTATCGGCGGATCCAGCGGTGCCTCATCCAAGAGTATCTCACCAGGGAGCGTCTTGCCTGGGAGTGTCTCACCTGGGGGCGCGGGCCTCCCGCCCGCGTCCCCAGATAAAAGCACCAAGAAGAGTTCGGGCACCAAGAGTAGTTCCAGCAGCACCAGCGGCGGTGCAGGCAATTCGTTGCGGAACAATGCGGTGCGAAGCAGTTCCGGTGGAGACGAAGTAGAGGTAAGTCCGAGGCGTCGTGGTGCCTTCAGGGGCGAATTGCTCGATCGCCTGGAGAAATTCATTGACGGTGGCCGTTATGACGAGGCAGAAGAGCTTGGAACCTCTCTCTATCAACAGATGCGCAAGTCCGAGTTTTTCCAACAGAATAATCTTCAGTTTCATCAGGACTTTGATCGGCTAGAGTTATTGAAAGCCAGGTTATTTCGTGAACAGTCAGCGAGCGCTCGTCGTCAGCGCGATGAGAACATCCGCACCAAGATGCAGTCAACCGAGCAAGGCGCTGATCTGAATGTCTCAGGAAAGAACTCCAGCGGTGGTTCTACTGATGGAGCGGTTGTGCAACCTGCAATGAAAAATAAAGCTAAATCAGCGAACATTGTTCCAACGATCGCAGTTTGGAGTCCGGAAGAACGCTGTTCAATGTTTCGACTGGCTTTTACGAAGTTTCCGAAACTGGTTTGTTGGTGCTTCGCAGCGATCTATTTCGATGTTCCGGGCGTAGTGAAGATCCCATCTGTTCAAGAAAAGAGCAGATGGGAGCGTTTCGTGGGCGGGCTGCCCAAGTATGTAAATCCCGACTTTGTTTACGATTCGCTGTTTCTTGATGACTCTTTTCGCGACTATGGTGTTTGGGAAATGTTGAGCAGCGAGTATGCGCTGCGGCTTGTTACTGTTGGATGGCAGCCAATACGAACGACGTTGAAAGCTGCATTGGTGAATTTGACGAACGTGCGAATTTTAGATCGCTCACGGTTACTTGATTTATGCGTGTTTGGTGCAACAAGATGGACTGATGAATTGCGAGTCGATTGGATAAGCGCGCTGCACGACGAATTGAATCCTGCAGGCGAAGAGAGAAAACGGTATCTAGATCAATACATATCGGGGCTGCATTCGAATGTGGCGAACTGCGCTCGGTGGTCGCTCGCCCAGGTGACGCTGGCGTACTCGCTAAAGTTGATCGATACGGCAAGCATTGAACCATATATTTCAGCTGTGCTTACGCACCCGTACGGAGCAATTATAGACGGCTGCATCAACCTTCTAAAGTTGATTGCTAAACAGGACAAGAATGCGCATGGACTAATCGTTCAGACAGCGTTACGAATACTAGACGCAGCCGCTGACTCCGCTCAACGAAAGTACGCTGTCGACTTTATAGAGAAGTATGGCGATCCTCATGACCTCCTTTTCGCAAAAGCGCTGCATAAGCGGCTCGAGAAATTGGATGGACCTCAGCAGCACAAGCTGCGCTTGTGGCTCGATGCTGGGGCTTACGGCGAGCATTTGCGTGCGGCGAGTGCTGCGAAGCTATCCGCTGATGTTAACGAAGTCGAGGATATGCTTGGACAGATCGAGTCGTGTGATGGTGATCTCTTGCTGCTAGCTGATATTCAAACGGCTGCTGCATTCGCTCGCGGCGAGTCTGATTCGGCACCGGCGCTCGACTTATACAGGGAGAATGTGCCCAGGCTTTGTCACGATCATGCCATCGAACCAATCACAAATATCAATGACTTGATTTACGCGTTTATTCGCGTGCTGGATCGAAAGACGACAGGAGATGAAATCGAACGCGTGCTCGACGGAATGTCGCGATTGTGCGACGATCGCCCGTTCGATTTCAAGACGCGCGTCGGTCGCCTTAAGGATCGGGCATTGCAGCGGCTTCAGCCGGAGCAGTTCCAAGACTCGACTGAACTGCGTTTGACTCAGCCGTTTGGCGGAGTTTCGCACCAGGAGGATCTGGCCGGGCTGGCTCTCGTTTGGACTGACGGCAATAATCTTTCTGCCTACAATAAAGTTTGCCCGCGTCTGGAAGCGTTGTTGTTTCAAAATACGTCACTTTCGCGACACGTGATGAATGGGCGGTCTCTGCAGAGTTTCTTCTCTGCCCGTGTATTGCCAATTGCGCTGCGAGTCTTGCAGAAGAAATCTGCACCACTTTTGTCAGCTCCAACCCATAAAGGCGGTTGGATAGACCCGCGTGTGATGCCGGGTCGATTGTCCGAATTTGCAAAATTGAAAATCGAACCCGATCAATTTGATGTGGCGCAAGCATTGCTGCGGCTAGCTCCGGATTATAAACAGGAAGCGCTCCAGATGCTCAGTGGATTGGATGGCGAAATCGCTGCTGCTTTTCGATATGCGTTAGGTGGCGAGCTGGCGGAGCAGACTACAAAACCTTGGCTTTGGGCGATGGCTGCTAGAGCAAGATCACCCGAGGAAGACGATGAAGTGTTATGTGGTCGATTCTCGAAGATGCAGTCCGATACAATAAGAAGTGTCATCTATGACTTGAACTACGCCAAACCGCAACTGACTATCGGCGTAACTTCGGTCTTCATGGGAACGTATTTGTTGCCGCAGGACTATTTGCCAGCGCGCGACGAGTCGGTGACTATGCCCACGGCACTTTTTCACTGCAAGCCTTACTCGATGTTTCAGCTTCAATTTATGAGCAAGCGAGTTTGGGAGCCGTTGGTATGGCCGCAGTATCGGGAATCTTATTTTGCTGGCGAGGCGCGCCAGGTACTCGCGCATATTGATAGCCAGGGTAAATATTGGCTCGATGCTTGGGAGCCGGCTTTCGATATCGATACGCACACGAAAGGCATGGCTCGCTTTCTCATTGTATTCGGGTTAGCGGCGAAACGAGAGGAATGCGTTAAACAGGCGATTGAAGTCTTGATCCTGGCAATCGAAGATGGAAGGCTCGATGGTGAATCGCTGGGAGATGCGTTTGCGACGACCATGTTTAGCAGGCACCTCGTGATTTCTCGCTGGATGATCGCTCTGGACGAGGTCGCGATTGTCTCTCCGCTTCACAAGATTGCGGTCAAGCGGACGCTCGAGCACGCGTTGGTTGGTGTCAGTCCGATGGGCAGTCCGCCACCGAAGCTGCTTCCGAGACTGTACGAGCTAGCCACCGAATGCGGTGAGGGAATAATCTTTGAACAGGCACGTGCTCGATTACGTGGTATGAGCTTGAAAGGTGTAGCAGCTAAGACAGCCAAAGCGTTGCTCGATTTGGGTTCAATTGACTCCAATGCAACCAGGCGCGAGGCTGGCTTGCAGCTCTTGCAACGGCGCATCGATCGCGTGCTTCGCTGGCAAGCCTATCGAGACAGCATGCGCCAGACTGCTCCGCTCGCTGCAACGTAAGACGTGGCTACGCCTTGGACCGTAGCTGACATACTGCAGCGGAAGCGGGAGCGCATTCCGGTCTGGCAGCGGAATCTGGTCGGCGCAAGTCATGGCAATGTTTGCGTTTATGGCAGGGAACGATAGCCTTGCACGCGACAGATCAAGTTGAATGCTGTTTCGAAGCTGGTGGCAATCCAATGATGCGAAACGCAGGTTGCCCTGAAATCGATTTGTCACATTGGTGAGATCGCTAATCTTCCAAGAGCATTCGCCTGGTAATGGACCGGCACCGTGCCTGGTTAAATAGGTGCGGCTCACATATGTAACTTCCAGCTTGTCGAGTCCAAATCGATGCGCGAGGTAGACAACATTAGCTAGCCCCGTCTTGGATCTGGTCACGTGCGGCCATTGGTCGATGCGATCCTCGTCCAGCATCAGTCCCTGAGCACCTTCGAATATAATTTGCCTTTGTCGTGGATACTCGGTGGTGATGATTGAACCAGTCAGCATCAATTCAACATCACCAACGAACTGTCGAGCTATCGGTTCCATGTTGTTGATAAAGCTCTGGACGTCCGTAGATGCGAAATCCACTTGGTGCTGTTTCAGTCGTTCGAAAAACCAAGTTCTTCCCAGTTTCATCAATTTGCTGAATAACAGTGTGGAGTGATTCAGGTCTCCGCCCAGCAGTCGGAAGTCCGTTGATTGAAGGCATCTCGTGACGGTCTCGTTAATGCCCAGCCCACAACTTCCATGCCTTGTGATACCACGCCGACGCTCTACGGTCTGATTAATGAACATATCAAACGGTGTGGTCACCATCGCCTTGTCGCTCATGGTTATGGATGGTTTGGCGCTGAGACCGTGCAGTTGCTTCAGTTCCTTGACGAATAAAAGCGGATTTACAATGAAGAACCGGCTTAAGTATGTGGGGCAGCCCACCAACGAACCAGCTCCGAAATGGCTGAAGATATGGCGGCGCCCATTTGGCAGCACCACGGTATGCCCCGCTTGGGCACCGCCGTTGAAACGTACTACGATCGAATCATCGGGATCTTGGCTGACCAGATAATCGGTCATCAGACCTTTGCCCTCGTCTCCGTAATTTGCACCAATGATGACCTTACCAACTCTCATGTTATTCGCCTCCATTCACTCCCTCTCCTGCCATCCAACTTGTCCACGTGAGCACTGCATCTGGTGCACGCGACTGACATACGATGCTGGTTCCTGGAAGCGCTGGCGTCCCGCCCGCTTTTGATGCGGGCAAGATGCCCGCGCCCCCAGAAGAGAGAACCAGTTAAAACCTGGTCACACCGGACATGCTTGCGATCGGTGATTTCGGCGATTTCATCGCACCCAGAGATTGTTTTACGACCAGGGCAGTGCTTCCAGACCAACTGCCTGCGACTTTCGTGGCGTTGGCTCCTTCATTGACCTCAATGATCGAAACCACCAGTTCCGCAAGCTTCGTATGGTCGCTGAGCGGTATGGCACTTTGGCCCAACAAATTCTGCCAGGAACGTTTTGTCTCTGCAGGTTGGCCGCGATAATAACTTCCTTGCTCGATCATGATGTGGAAAATCTCCCAGGTCTTCGATGCCATTGTCAGCAATTCTCTGGTGCTTAAATCGCGCTGAAGGCTGTCGCCTAGGATCTTTTCGGCGTGCTTGGCCAAAAGCATCGGGGGCGGTGGCTCGTCTCCGACAGTGAACAAATATCCTTTCTTTTGGCGCTTCAGGAACGCATCACATTTGGTGCGCGTTGCTGCGAAATACCACGGCAGATTGTAACTTTCGAAATGGTTGCCACCACCGCCCCCTTCGATCCAGAATTTGCTCAGCTGATCTGCCAATCTGATATCTGCTTCGAATTGAGTTACCTGCAGTGCGGCTCGGTCGAACCATGCATCACCGACCGCCATGCACATCACTTGCGGATCGCTCACCGGCCTGCGGTCGTAGATTTCTTCGATCAGAACGCCCAACCCATTGCGGATCAGATCTTCAGCTAAGACACCCATCGACCCTGTGTTATCGATTGCTACAATTATCGGCGTCGAGCACGGATTGAAATCGGAGTCGAGAGACTCTCTGAATTTGATTCCTCTGGGATCCAAATCCTTTTGTATTGAGGAACTCTTAAAGATCTCCGACGCAGATTTTCTAGCTATTGCGCTGGCGTAAATGTCCCAGTCTTCCGGACTCCATCTTGCTGTACCCATGATTACTTCTCCTTGTATAAAACTTCGCTGTCCAGCGGCAGTTTCAAGAATCGCGGCCGCCCGAAACAGTTTTCCAACACTTCGTATTTCCAGTCCCGGTAATCGTCGGCTGCACAACCGCTTGATGGCAGTCGGAGCCATTGAATTAACTTGGGAGGAAAGCTTTTGTCGAGTACCAGATGTGCACCGACAGCATCGCCAAGCAAAGCGCGCCCAATGGACTTGATTAGCTCGAGATCGACGCGCGTATCCGCACGCTTATTGCGCAGAACGTCCGGTGGAATAAATGGCAGCGTTTTGTCTGGTACTGCCAGCAATTCCTTGTCTACCGCTGCCGCGTACCACCAGCCACCAAGCGGCATACCGGAATGCCGCAACGGCGAAACGAAGACAGTATCAAGGGACATGGCGTTATGAGTGATGCCTGACCATTGCAGATAACAACAGATGTTGTAGAGAGCGTTTAGGATCCATCCGACATGTTCTGGTATCAACTGCCCGCCAAAGTGCGTGGCTACATCCGCGAGGAGCAGCTGATCCGGAGTCTTTCTGATGACCAGCAGGCTGGATTCTTGGGTTCTATACGAATCCACAATCTGCGGTAGGCAACTGCCCATCTCCAGTGCCATCGCTCTGTTTTGAAACTTGAGTTCTCGAATGCGTTTGCGGCCGTTTCTGAACAGATCTTTGTATTCGCTTTGCACCTCGAAAGTCACCGAATGATCGCTGACGTACATCGTTCCTAACTCGAAGGGATGCGCAACGTCATAATTAATGCTCTTAGTTTCGCCGCCTAAGGTTTTGAATTTCCTTTGGCCGGCAACTTCTTCTTCAGTCTTTTCAGGCGGTTCGTTCCATGTACCGTCATAGAGTTTCTTGCGGGCTAAGCCATATAAATGGGCGATGTGCGCAAACACTCGCGACGCATTTGAAGATCGCTCTATATCGGGATGCCAGCGGCGCACCAGAGTTCTATATTCTTGTTTCGCTTGGGCGGAAGACTTTGAGAATAAGGACTCTGGTACGTTCAGCGCCAGAATTTTTTCTGCAGAAATGTGATTTAAATTGCGCATAACATTATCCTCAAGTTTAATCCGTGGTAATGCTCGCGTAGTGGTACCGCGCGCAGTGCCGCACTCAGGTAGACGACCTGTTTCGATGCAAAACTCAGTTCGAGTGTTTGCGTCGGAGTTGAAGGTCTAATCGACGTTTAATATTTAATTTGTAAGCGTTCTTTGTACGATTACTATCGTACGCCCGCGAGTCTTTCCTGTCAAGCCGCCGCTGAGTTGGACGGGTGGCTTTGAGCCGAGCTGCCCGCGCCACGCTGCTGCCCGCGCCGCCCTGCGGCTGCTGTCATTTCGACCGCAGTGAGCGCAGCGAACGAAGTGGAGAAATCTCTCTGACCGTCGCCGTGCCTGAATTAAGGCTGCTGCGCAGCGTTATCTCCGCTCCGCGCTGCCGCGCTCCGGTCGAGATGACAGCGTGGTGCCGCTGACCGGTTGGTGCCGCTGACAGCGTGGTGGCGCGAGCCGGGGACGCGCTCGCTAGGCGTGTGCCGCCAAGTATTGTTAGTTTGACGTTTGTTTCGGGTGCCGTTCGAATATTCCTATCAACGGCGGACGGTTTTCGTATAACCTATATGCGCCGATCTGGACAAAGTTGTCAGATTTAAGTGCGACCAGCATCTTTGGCAGATTCTCTCTCAGCGATTTCATAGCGTCGTATTCAAACTCCTGCGGCGCAAGCTTTGCCAGCTCGATAGGGACAACGACGATATCGGCCTCAGCCAGTCGATGCTGAAGTTCGGACCAGGAAAACTGCGGATAGGCTGCCATGTATGCGGCGTCGACCGGCACAGCGAGCGGCTTGTGAAGATGCTCCCATGCGTAGATCTCAAACGCGTCTTGATTTAAACCACTGTGCACCAGAGCCCACAAAATTAGCACTCGGTGGCCGGAGCGATTGACCTCGGGTATGAGCGTTTCAGAAATGCGGTTGACCGTTTGTGCCTCATGCTGGTCGGGGTGAGGAGGATAGATAGGATGCTTGAACTCATTATTGAAATTAACCAGTCCGCACATGGCGACAACCGCTGCGATAGCCATCGGCACTGACTTTAGTTTGCTCAGTTTCAAAAAATGCTCGGCTACCAGTGCCAGGCTGATGCACAGCGGCATAGTCAGAACACCGATCACCAATGGGCTTGGGGCATAGGATGTGACGCAAACAAGCACGCTGGAAACGATGCCGATCAAAAGCGCTATTGCAGGGGTGACTGTAAGTTTCCTCGTCAGCCCAGGAAACGGTTCGCCAGTTTTACGTAAGCGCAGTGCCTCCGACAACCAACCGGCAAGGGAAACGGCGGCGGTGCCAAACCCAAATAACAGCATTGTGTGAAAGTGCTGCAAAAACGAACGCGGATAATAGAGAAGCATCTGCGGCAGGTTTTCGACGTTGTTCTCATGTCTGCGCATTGCATCTTCGCCGCCGGTTTTGCAATTAATGTAATAGGAAGCGAAATCGTGCCAATTCATCGCCACGTAAAGACCGGCTATGCCAGCCAAGCAGGCTAGAAGCAGAGCTGTTCGGTTGCGATATTGTCTTGGTGCCAGCGATTTATCGAATATACCCGCTAGAAAGAAGAGTACCAATGCACTGAGGGCGGTGCCAATCCAGTAAATCATCAGAATCGACCGCGTCGTTGCGCACAGCAGCAAACAGAGTGCCACCAACAGCAAATCAGTCCTTTTCCCCTGTTCTAGCCACTGCAGAACCGTCAGATAGGTTATCCCCATCGTGATCATACCGGCGTAATCAAGACGCATGTCGTTGATGCCGCCGGCATAGAGGTAATGCGTTCCTGACAGCAGAAACAAGCCCGATGCAATGAGAGCAGCCCGAAGACCCGATCTGCGGCGCAGAGTGAGAAACAGGACGATCTGGCCAAGAATCAAATACAAGAAATTGATCAACCCGACAGAAAATCGATGCGGTCCCATAACTAGTACCGCTGCTTCGGAAAGCATCAGCACTACTGGACCTTTCATATTGAGCCCAGGTTGGTGCATGCTGGACTGAGCGACCGGCTTATCCTCCGTCTTTTCGCGGATCCCCGTCTTAAAGCCAAAGCTGTTTTTATAAGCCCATCGATAGGTCGTTAGCTGATCACTATTGACCGGATAATAAGGAGCAATATAGCGCTTGAAGTAATGCTGATACACAGCATATTCGAATACGCCCGTTGATAGAATTGCGCCGGCAATCAAAAAACCAACCAGCACAGACTTAGAACTATTGGCATGACGTGACACATCATCCTGGCCGTTCACGGTTTGATTGACTGATGCGGCATCGTGCGACATCCGAGTTCCTGCCTAATCTGTGCGCGATCAATTCAAGCTGATTGAATTGACAGTCTAGGACCGGACATAGGTTACTGTAACTGTACTGAAGTAAACAAGGCAAACCAACCCATCTTGGGTTAAGAACCACTCACCGGCTAGTGAATCAAGTTCGGATTGCATTCAAGATGAGCGAGAACCGCGTCCCAAAATATCTTCAATAATAGCTCGAGTTACGAATTGTGGGTGCGTATAACGCGGCATCCCGGTGGGGTTCCAACCAGGTGCTTTAACTCGAGTTCGATGATCACTTGCTTAGTGCGCGCGGCTGTTGCTGGGTATTGCCAGACTGCGGATCGGTTCAGTGCATTAACCGCATGGATCGCCGCTTCCCTGAACGCTGATTCTGTTTCTTGATTGCGTTTGAGATCGGTGGCGGGAGAAAAATCGATAATCGAACAGTCGACATCGCGGCTGGGATAGACTTTTATTTGCAATTTTGCGGTGCCTGCGCCTGTGCCGGATTGCTGCCAAGTTTCGTATACGGCTTGAGCTACCTTTTTGTACCAGTCATCCCAGTTGGTGGCACGGTCGGTTGGCAAAGCCATCGTCACCGCTCGCAGCTGAGGTAGAACAGGGCGCTGACTTAATTGCGCCGCTGTCGCATGGTTGGTCAGAAGCGAGCGAAGGTTCGTCCATGCTTGCGATTGCGGTATTGCCAGCTGACCGACTCGTTGTCGGGCTGCCTGTGGAACCAATTTTATTGCGTAGCCTGGCGCCCAGCTTTTCACACCTTTGTCCGGATCGACAAAAGGTTTACGCACAGCTGCAGCGGGGGAGGCGGGTGCAGGCGGTGAAGGCGGAACAACCTTCGGCTCGCCCCATACGTTGGGTTGAAGCCACACGGAACTCTTTTGTTCAGCGGATTCGGATTCTTCTGCTGCTCCCCATAAAGGCGGCGGATGAACAGTAGTTCCGGCAGGATTGTTCGTCGGAGGCTGGATTTTTGGCAGCTTGGGATCGCGAATTGGTGTCGATGGAGGACGGGCGCTCGGAATGTCGGTCGCGCGACCAGTTACGGCCCGAGGCGGGGCGATCGGCTGAGGATGCACGCCTGTATCCTTCGGAGGCACCAGGACAGTCACCGATGGTTGCATCGAGTCAGCGTCGTTCACACCCCCTTTTAGAGCGCGGGCCGGCACAGCGGCGGATAGAATGACGCCGAATAGGCAAAGGCCGGTGACAAATTTGTGGCGCATGCGATTTGGTCCACGACGAGTCCTTTAGACCAATATATACCACCGCTGTTCCACGAAGCGACTCAGGAGCGCAGCAGTGTAGAAACGAAGGTCCCTGGGAGCGTCGCCATCCTGGCGGTATTTCCGAATCGATTGTTGCCGATGCCGGCTGGAAGCCGGCGCTCCCAGGGAGCCTGCCGACGCCAGGGATCCCTGGAAACCCAGCTGATTAGGTTTTACCGATATATCGAGCGCGCGGGCGAATTGCGCCACCGTACATTCGTTGTTCGATTGAATGTGCGATCCATCCGGCAGTTCGGCTGATCGCGAATATGGTCGAGCCGGAACCAGGTGGGAGCGAAAGAGCGTACGAGATTGCTGCCAGTCCAATGTCCAGGTTCGGCTCTGTGCCGAGTTGCTCACGGATGCATGCCACTATCTCCAGCAACCTTCGCAAGTGACTGCTTTTGCTTGAAAAAGCCTCGGCTGCGTCAATTAGAATTTTGGCGCGCGGATCACCTGTTGCATATAACCCGGTGCCGAAGCCAGGGATGCTGTCGTATTGCCGTAGATAATCCTTCAACCATGCTCTGGCGGTTTTGAATTTCTGCGAGCTGATCACGATATCTTCTGCACGTTTGCTGGCTGAGCCGTGAAGACTGCCGCTGAACGTTCCTAATGCGCTGAGCAAACACGAGTAGAGCGATGCATCGCATGATGCGGCAATGCGAGCTGCAAGCGCGGAAGCATTGAGTTCGTGATCGGCGCAGATCACCAGCGCGCAGTTGATCAGCCGCGCGCGTTCACGCGACTTGTTTCCTGATAATGCGTTGAGAATTGTCTGAGCGATTGGAAAATCACTGTCGGCGATATACTGGTCTCGATTGTCAGCTAGGCCTGGAGTCAATGACATCGTCACAATCAGACGGCGAGCGGTGTCAAACACGTCATCAGCTAACAGCTTGCGTGCCACTGGATCAACCATTTCTTCCGACACCAGCAGTAGTTTCAAAAGATCGAGATAGTCGACCTCGGAAGATGCCGCCGCTTTGAGTTGCTTTGGTATCGCTAATGGTTTGATCTTTTTCCAGGCTTTATGAGACGAGTTTTGAGTGTCCCACAACAGCTCTGCAACCAGCTCGAACGGTTCGTTTGCCAGTGCCAGATCGAGAGCGTTTTGCCCGCGATACGCATGCGCGTCGTTGCGTATCTCGGTAATCGATGACTTGATTGCCGGTCCTGTCCATGTTGGAGTTTCGGCGTCCTTTGTAGTTTTAACTCCGCGAGCGGCTTGTCTCAATTTGATCAGATCGCTCAATCGATAATTGCGCTCGCGCCCATTGTCGGCGGGGAAACTTTCAATCAGTCCGCGGCTGGCATACGCGTAAAGAGTCGCAGATTTGACTCCGAGAAACTCTGCTGCCTGCGCACCCGTAAGAAATGTCTCTTCAGTATCGATCATCAAATCCAACATCCTTTTTTGTGATCCTTCTTTCTACGAGTTGACGAGCTGCTTTGGGCGAGGACCAGTGTACTGCGACGCTGGGCGAATTAATCGTCCTGTTTGACGTTGTTCGGCGATATGCGCGCACCATCCGCCGACGCGGCCGACCGCGAATGTAGCGCTGAAGATCTCGTCGGGAATTTGCAGCGCGTCTAACAGAACCGCGGTATAAAATTCCACATTTGCTTTTAATGGTCGATCCGGATGGCGCTCAGCCAGCATCTGTTCCGCCTTGGCCTCGACTGCTCGAGCAAGCGGCAGTCTGGTTGCGCGCAATCCATTGCTTTCCAGGCGCTTGATCGCTTGTTCAAAAATGGCAGCTCTTGGATCTCTAACCTTATATATGCGGTGTCCCATTCCCATGATCCTTTTGCCGCTGTCTAGCTCCTTAGCAAGCCAGTCCTCAGCATTCGCTGGTTCGCCGATGGCGTTCAGCATTGCCAAGACAGGGCCGGGGGCGCCCCCGTGCAGCGGTCCCTTAAGCGCTCCAATTGCTGCGACTATGCAGCTTATGTTGTCGGATTCAGTTGATGCCACCACTCTGGCTGCGAATGTAGATGCATTCATTCCATGATCTGATACCGTCGTCAGATAAGTATCTAACGCCTGGATCTCTGCCTCGGTGGCAACGCTGTTGCGCACGGTTCTCAGGAAATCGGCAGACTGTCCGAGACTTGTATCAGGTTGAAGAGGCTGCAACCCGCTGCGTATGCGAGACCAGTTTGCGACAAAGACCGATACGGCTGCGGTAATTTTGGCGTATTCGCGGAAACTAATCTCGGTGCCGCTGGTAAGCAGGCTAATCGCAGTGCGTAGCGCATCCATAGGGTGCGGTTGTTTCAAAAGGGAAAGGTTGGCGCTGAAGAGATCGAACGCTTTTAGCCTGGCATCGGCGAAGATTTTCTGCACCGTAACTTCGTCCGCTGCTTCGACGTCGGACCAGAGCAGAGCACATGTTTGCTCGAAGGTGGAGGCGAAGGCAAGCTCTTCGGCGTCTCGTCCTCTGATGATCAGCTGTCCTCTCTGTCCGTCTACCTCGGAATTGCGGGTTGCGGCGACGACGATGCCTTCAAGTCCATTGCTTATTACTGCTGATTCAGCCATGGTTCCCTCCCATACTTATGTATTGGTTGTCGGGTCACTATTTCAACGTCGACGAATCGGTTCTGATTTTTGGTGCCTCGGATGCCACGCATTGCTCCAATACCGTCCACTTAGCGGTTCCTAAGATTGGCAAGCGGGTCTGTGGACTGGTCTGTGGGCGCGGGCATCTTGCCCGCATCCGAAGCGGGCGGGACGCCCGCGCCCCCAGATAATTTGCGCCAGTGGAAATTTCCAACGTTCTCCGTCCTTGAGTGAGCGCCTCTGCAGATGTATTGAGGCTTTGCAATCAATATATCAAGGTTTGTCTCTCTGAGAGGTGGTTTTTAGGGAAAAAGGAGCAGAGTTAATTACTTGATGTATTGATTTCTCCAAATCAATATATCAATATATCTCTTACAGTCCTTCGCAGCTCCGATCATCCTTGAAAACCGGACGGAATGAAATTAGATGAGGAAAAATCACATGCATCAATCGAGAACCGAACAAGCCATCAGTATGAGCAGTTCGTGGGCGGCAGATTCAAGATGGCAAGGCATCCAGCGCAACTACTCGGCAGTCGACGTAGTTCGCTTGCGCTCTTCAGTTCTAATTGAGCATACGCTCGCCAAGCTGGGCGCACAGCAATTTTGGAAACTGTTGAAATCCGACGACTACATCACGGCTCTGGGCGCTTTGAACGGATCGCAAGCGGTGCAGATGGTGAAAGCGGGACTGAAATCGATCTATTTAAGTGGATGGCAGGTTGCTGCCGATGCCAATCAATCAGGCCAAACCTATCCTGACCAGAGCCTCTATCCTTCCAACAGCGTTCCTCAGTTGGTCAAGCGCCTCAACAATGCGCTCATGCGGGCAGATCAAATCGAGGCTGGCGAAGGTTCCAGCCAGACGAATTGGTTCGTGCCAATCATGGCCGATGCGGAAGCCGGATTCGGCGGTCCCGTTCACGCCTTCGAGTTGATGAAGAGCATGATTGAAGCCGGCGCTAGTGGCGTACACTTCGAAGATCAGCTTGCCTCCGAGAAGAAGTGCGGACATTTGGGCGGCAAAGTGCTTGTGCCAACCTCGCAATTCGTGCGCACGCTGACGGCTGCGCGGCTTGCCTCTGACGTGCTTGATGTTCCCACGTTGATCGTGGCGCGTACCGATGCGCTCGGGGCGACGCTTATGACCTCTGACATCGACGAGCAGGATCGTCGTTTCATCAAAGGGCAGCGCACAATTGAAGGCTATTTCCAGGTCAAAGATGGAATCGAGCCTGCCATCGCACGCGGTCTCGCGTACGCACCATACGCAGATCTGGTATGGTTTGAAACGTCGAAACCGGACCTGGGTGAAGCGAAAGAGTTTGCTCAGGCGATTCATGCCCAGTTTCCCGGCAAGCTGTTGGCTTATAACTGCTCGCCTTCATTTAATTGGAAGCAGCATCTGGACAACAAAACCATCGCCAACTTCAACGAGCAGCTGGGAGCCCTTGGCTACAAATATCAGTTCATCACGCTGGCCGGCTGGCACGCCACCAACAGCGGCGCATTCAAGCTCGCGCATGGCTTCGCCCGCCAAGGCATGACGGCGTATGTTGAACTGCAAGAGGAAGAATTCGCTATGGAGTCGCTAGGCTACACCGCAGTTCGCCATCAACGTGAGGTCGGAACCGGCTATTTCGACCAGGTCCTCATGGCAATCACTGGCGGCGCGGCTTCTACTTCCGCGCTCAAAGGCTCGACTGAAGAAGAGCAGTTTGCGCCATCTGCGCCGATGAGGACGCTGGCGTTGGTCTAAAGGTTAGAAAACTGCGTCAAAGCAATCAGAACCCTTTGCCTGATCGAGCCCTCCCAACCAAAAACAAGCCGCCCATCGATGACAAATTTCGCGGCATGTTTGAAAATGGGAGGGCTCATCTTATCAATCCAATCAGCTAGGAGTTCATGACAAATTTGCTTTCCATTCGATGCGCCGACCATTCATGATGCCCAACCTTCGCGCTAATGGCAATGATGCTGGTCGTCTGTCTTGGCGCAGCAACCGTTTGTTTATCAGCAGCAACTGCAATCGTTTGTCCGTATGCGGCAATGCGTGGCCTGCTGTTTTTGTCCTTACCGCTTTCGTTCTCAGCGCCATCTGTTCAATGTCCCCGCTGTTTGCAGTCGCGGCGGATACTGCGAATCAGCCTGATCTCCGCTTTACCATCTTGCACACTAACGACCTGCATGCCCACGATGATCCGTTTGTGGAAAACGGTAAATCAAATGGTGGCATGGCCAGGGTCGGCCACATCATTCGCGAACTTCGGTCGAAAGACGGTGACACAGTCACCATTGATGCCGGTGACATCTTTCAAGGAACTCCGCTCTACAATCTCAAACACGGCGAGGTTGAGGTCAATCTCCTCAATAAAATCGGCTGTGATATTGCCACGATCGGCAACCACGAGTTCGATG